>Ga0256405_10002298_pt1 | contig 44812 bp, 35 predicted proteins | sample RumenRJG_02DNA_FD_189096 | JGI IMG/M metagenome (GOLD analysis project Ga0256405, IMG submission 189096) | Bovine rumen microbial communities from Lethbridge, Alberta, Canada - RJG_02 | ecosystem: Host-associated > Mammals > Digestive system > Stomach > Rumen | place: Canada: Alberta... | reverse complement strand
ATATTCGGGCCATGATAGAAGAAAATATTGCATAAAGAGTAATAAGATTAATTGTTATACACTTTAAGTATATGAAAAACAATCAATTTTAGTAATATTTATGCGACAACTACCTTGACAATTACCGAATAACACTAAATTTGATTTGTCTATATGTGTTCAATAAAAAAGCGCACCCATAAGGGTGCGCCTTGATACTCCTTCCGCCAGCTTCGCTGTATTATCTGTAAGTGCTTCGCACTTACTTAGTCGTTGCCACCCACTTTGTGGGACCCGCCAACGACAACTGCCACCTCCCTCTAGGAGGGAGGCTAAAAGGATTTATTACTTATCGCAAGTTCCAGATATCGTGATTATACTGCTCTATTGTTCTGTCTGATGAGAAGAAGCCTGCGTTAGCGATATTTACAAGCATCATTCTCTTCCACTTCTCACGGTCCTCGAAGTCTGCGAGCATCTTATCCTTTGTCCTGATATAATCCTCAAGGTCAAGAAGAGTCATGAACCAGTCTTTATTGAGGAGCTCGTTATAGAGTCTCTCAAGGTTCTCCTTATGACCTACCGCCATAGCCTCAGGACCTACGATAAAGTCAACCGCCTCCTTGATGACAGGCGAATTATTATAAAAATCTCTCGATACATAGTCAGCCTTATCGTAGTGGCTTATTACCTCATCTGACTTCGCTCCGAAGATATAAATATTGTCGTCGCCTACGAACTGGTGAATCTCAACATTCGCTCCATCATCGGTACCGAGGGTAACAGCGCCGTTAAGCATGAACTTCATATTACTGGTACCGCTCGCTTCCTTGCTCGCAAGGCTTATCTGCTCTGAAATATCACAGGCAGGAATGAGCTTCTCAGCGTAGCTTACGTTATAATTTGTTACCATCACAACCTTAAGGTATGGACTAACCTCAGGGTCATTATTGATGATCTGCTGAAGCACAAGGATGAGATGAATTATATCCCTCGCGATAACGTAAGCAGGAGCTGCCTTAGCGCCGAAAATACAGGTAATAGGCCTTGCAGGCTTCTTACCGCCGTGCTTAATCTCGAGGTATTTATGAATTATGTAGAGGGCATTCATCTGCTGCCTCTTGTATTCATGAAGTCTCTTAACCTGGATATCAAATATTGACTCAGGATCAAGATCAACTCCCTCTGTCTTCTTTACATAATCAACAAGGGCTCTCTTGTTCTGCTTCTTAACATTTTCAAGCTCATTAAGGACATTTTCATCATTTACATAATCAAGAAGCTTCTTAAGCTCCATAGCATCCTTCCTGTAGCCGGTGCCGATAGTCTTATCAAGAAGTGCGGCAAGCGGACGGTCGCATGAAAGAAGCCATCTTCTGAAGGTAATACCATTTGTCTTGTTGTTGAAATGGTCCGGATAGAGCTTATAAAAGGCGTTAAGCTCTGTATTCTTAAGGATATCCGTGTGAATAGCGGCAACACCGTTAATGGAGAAGCCATAGTGGATATCCATATAAGCCATATGGACTCTTCCCTGCTCGTCAATGATAGAAACCTTAGGGTCACGGTTATATCTCTTGATGCGATTGTCGAGCTCCTTGATGATAGGAACAAGAACAGGAACAACCTTCTCAAGATATGAAAGTGGCCAGGTCTCAAGAGCTTCAGCAAGGATTGTATGGTTAGTGTAAGCGCATGTACGGCTGACAAGGCTTACAGCGTCATCCATAGTGAAGCCCTCTTCCTGGGTGAGAATACGGATGAGCTCAGGAATAACCATACTTGGATGCGTATCATTTATCTGAATTACAGCGTGCTTGTCGAGATCACGAAGGCTGTAGCCCTTGTCCTTAACATCCTTTATGATAAGACGGGCAGCGTTTGAAACCATGAAGTACTCCTGGTAAATACGGAGCAGGTTGCCCGCTTCGTCAGAATCATCAGGGTAAAGGAAAAGCGTAAGGTTCTTATCAACAGCTGTCTTGTCAAAGTTAATGCCGTCTCTTACAAGGCCCTCATCAAGGGAGTCAACATCGAAAAGGTGAAGCTTGTCGATGCCGTTCTCATAACCGACAACATCAATATCGTACATAGTTGAATGAACGGTTCTGTCGCCGAACTTGACGTCAAAGCCTACATCAGTCTTGCGAAGCCATGACTCATTCTCAATCCAGTCATTCTTCTCAGCGCACTGGAGTCTGTCATTGAAGACCTGCTTGAAGAGGCCAAAATGGTAGAGTAGACCCACGCCACACCCATTTAAGCCGAGGGTAGCGATAGAGTCAAGGAAACATGCCGCAAGACGGCCAAGGCCACCATTTCCAAGGCTTGGCTCCGGCTCATCCTCTTCAATCTTAGCTACGCTCTTGCCACTCTCCTTAAGGATATCCTCGACCTCATCGTAAACTCCAAGGTTTATGAGGTTGTTGGATAAGAGCTTGCCGATAAGGAACTCAGCTGAGATATAGTAGAGCTTGCGAGAGCCTGCTATGGCCTGCTTCTCAGCCATAAGATCCTTGGTGAGCTGAAGAAGTACGTGGTAGGTCTCAGCGTCGGTTAACTGGTTAACAGGTCTTCCATAGAGCTTCCTTGCAAGGCTGTCAAGGTTTTCTCTGATATTCATTACATTTATCCTTTCGTGTACAGTTTTCGTGGACTGGTAACGTTTCCAATCAATCTATAAGGACTATAACATATATTTCGAAACTTGTCAACCTCTAAAATTTGTCCCACCGCTTCTTACTCTGAAAGTGCCTTTATCAGCTTGTCCATAACCTTATAGTCAGGAAGCGGGGCGACAGTCTTAATGGTAGTGGCTATCCCAATTCCATCGAAAGCTGAAGCATCAGCTGTACCCGAATTGCCTGTTCTGAAACCATGTTTCTCGAAAGCGATCTTCTGTAAATCCTTGTCTAGGAGAGCATCAGTTAACTTCCCTCCATTTTCATCAAGAGAAATAGTTGGATCTGTAGTCGCGACTTCGACCTGACCATATAGATCAGGAAGTCCTATATCAGCCCAGCTCTTTCCGTCTTCTATTAAAGCTGTCAGGGCCTTCATGTCTATATAGCTCGCACCGTCCTTATCGTAGGTTATGCCCTGCTTATCAAGAGCATCCTTCACCATTTTTCTCGTATAAATTACTATAGGAGTATTAAAAATCACCTCGCTTCTGTATGGCTTTCCGACTTCCTCCTGATACATTTCAAGGGCTGTCTGACTTGAAGGCCAGAGAAAGTCCATACCTTCTTTATCAGCGGTAACCATGTCAAGACTGCCTGCCTTTTTATAGTCAATGACAATGTGATATTTTTTCGCTAAAATGTCCCTTACCTCCTCATCCTCAAGAAACCCTATCTTTTCACCACCGACATATCCCGTCAGGGTTTCAGTTTTATTTGCTGTTTTTATTGTCTGTAATCCAAATGTAATTATAGCGACAGCAATAATCATTACAATTCCTATTAACGTTGTTTTTTTATTCAATCCCTGCTCCTTTAAAGTCACTTTCGCCAAAATCGGTATTTATCATATTTTTCAGGACATCAATATCGGCACTTACATCTATCATTTCACCTTCCATCAACTGCTCAAGCTCCTTGTCAAATGCCTTCTGAAGGAGGCCAAGGCCCTGTTCAGTTTTATCCATCGCGTTTCTCACAGAATTTAAATCAGGATTTGTGCTCTCAAACCTGTGATATTTTTCAGCAAGAGATACAGCCGCGTCAAGATAGTATTTACCGAATTATTTCGCGTCTCCTATCTGTTCCGGATGGTCGGCAAGCCAGTTAATAATCTTATCACATGCATCTGAAAGTCTAGCGATATCTGCCTTAATAATCTGATTTTTTATTGAATTTCCGGCCTTTCTTAATTCCTTATTATCTGATTTTATATCTTCTAAAATAGCCGTTAAATCATCAGCATTATCAAAAGCGGAAAGATCCAAGGTTCCTATTTTCTTACGAGGCTTCGTAACGTATCCCGTTCCAATAAACATGCCAATGGCAAGGGCAGCGGAAATTATTACAGGGAATTCTAAGCCTAAATAAGCCGCAAGAAAAAAGGCTATTCCAACAATAAGAGATGCAATCATTGACCTTTCTGAACGCCTCCGTAAGATTCTCTCTACCGTCAAATACCCTTGCGTTCGTAAGCTCCGCCAGCTGTTTTAACTGTGAATCATCGGCGCTCCCATACATTATTGAAAATATAGGAACATCTATTCCGGCTTCTTTATATCTGTCTTTAAAGTCATCATAATCATCGATGCTCATACCATCCGTCATGACAACTATAGCAGGAGAATATTTGCTTATATCATATTTCTTTAAATCATCACTCGTAAGAACATTTTTCTCGCCTGTAAGGGCGTAGAGGAAGCCTAAGTAGGCGCTGGCTCCGGAATTAGACTGGGTAGCGCTTGTCATGCAGAACTTTAGCTTTCCTGATTTAACGGCGTCAAGAATGTCAGCAACCTATACATCCTTCCCTACGAAGCCTAATTCCTCTGCCTTACTCTTCTTTATACCGAAAATGACCGGAGTTATTGAAATTGATTCAGCGTGCTTGATTCGGTGCAGTTTTTCATCTCCGGCGTTCATCCAGACACTGCTTGCCGGCCATACTGCGTCATAGTTAAAGTCTTCCTCTGCGAGTGCCCGCATAATATCAAGCGAGCCCTTATAGGTCATATCTATTTCGACGTGATTTTTCTTAGAGTATTCGGTCAAAATAGGTTCGAGCTCACTGTTTTCCGAGCCTGATAATATTGATATCTTCTTACTGCTGTTCCCTAGCTTAGTGACAGAGCCCTTGTTTACGGAGCTGCCTTTGGAATTTCCATTAATACTGCCTGAACAGCCTGATAGCATTGAGGCAATCAGTACTAAAATAAGTGTCAGAATAAAAAAATGCTTTTTACCTTTCATCGTTACCCCTCTTTCGTGAGTTTTTAGTCCTAAAAGGAGTGTAACATATGAAAGTAAAAAGCATGTTAAGACAGGGTAAAATTATATGAATTGATATAATAAAATTACAAGAGGTATAGTTCCAACCGATAGAAGGGTTGTCATCACTATATTCTCAGCGCAGAATTCACCATCTATTCCCTTCTCGGCAGCTGTAGCCATAGGCATGGTCCCAACGGGCATAGCGGTCAGGATAACCGCGACCTCTGTAAGCACCTCATCAAAGTGAAAAAGCTTAATAATAAAAGCGTAGGCTATCGGAATTATTATCATCTTTAACGCAAGGAAGAGCCAGTTTTTCCATCTCGTAAACATCCTTGTGAAGCTCTCTTCCTTAACGGAATAGCCTACAATTATGAGAGAAATCGGAATCGCGGCGTTTCCTAAATGTGTAACGGCGGAATTAATAATAGTTGGTAACTTTATCTGTAAGGCAAAAATTAATAAGGCTATAACGCAGGCGATTGTTCCCGGATTAATTACGTATCTGAATGACATAAGGTCAAATTTAGAAGAACCCTTTTCCGAAAATAATAGCGCTCCATAGGTATAATAAAAAACATTATACTCAAAAATAAATATAGCGACATATACAAGATACTCAGCTCCAAACATAGCTTTCACAAAAGGAATTCCTATAAAGCCAAGGTTTGAAAATGAGAACATCAATTTATAAATGTTCCTCTTAACCTTATCCGTCGAAAAAATTCCGCTTAAAAATGTACCGAGAAAAATAAGCATGGCAAACATAATAAGGGCAACGAGGAAGGCCATAAAAGTGCTTCCCCTGTCAACGCTGTCAGCCCCTGCCATGCTTGAAATAATAATGCAGGGATTAAGTACCTGAATTAAAAGGCGGGAAAGTGCCTTATCGTCGCCTTCCCTAAGTACTCCCGTCTTTTTGCAGATGAATCCTGTGGCGATGAGTAATAAGATAACCACCATCTGGGTAAAAGCAGTTAATACGTCCATGTCATACCACCCTGTTCTCCGGTATGTGGTCGGCGTTCATCACCGGGGCGTCTTCCACATCATTTACCTTACAATCGCTTAAAGCCTCTACAAGATGAGCTAAAGCTCTTCTTCTCGCCTCATAGAAGGAATTCTCAGATAAAAAGGCCGAATGCGGAGTCATAACTACATTTGGCAGTCCGAACAAGTTGCTCTTCTCATTTATTTCATCCTCAATTACATCAATCGCGGCCGCTTCAATTTCATGAGTATTGAGAGCCTTTACGAGGGCTTCCTCATCTACCACGGAACCTCTGGCAGTATTTATAAAGAAAGCCGTCTTCTTCATTTTCTTAAACTGCTTCTCGCCCATCATATGATAGGTGACATCTTTAATTAGTGGGCAGTGCATGCTTACAAAATCAGATTTTTCGCAGAGCTCATCTATGGTCTCTGCCTTCACGCAACCGTATTCCTTAAGGAATTCAACCGTCTTTGTAGGAGCGTAAACCAAAATATTTAGTCCCAGGGAATGAAGGACAGGCACCATCCTCTTAGGTATGTCTCCAAAGAAAACAAGACCGAAGGTCTGTCCCTTAAGGCGCTTCATAGGATAACCCAAAAGTGGGTCCCATTTTCCCTCTCTTACTGTTCTGTCAAGAAAGGTAATCTGCCTAGCAAGGTCAAGAGCCATAGCGACCGAATGCAGCGCTACCTCATCAGCGCAAAAGCCGGGACAATTTGAGACAAGTACTCCTCTCTCCTTTGCCGCTTCAATATCAATATTGTTGTAGCCGATAGACTGAGTCGCGATCATATGAAGGTCAGGGCAGGTCTCAATGACTTCCCTTGTGATTTCCTCATATTCGACAACAAGACCATTCGCCTTGGTATCAAATACGTAATCGCGGAATGACTTCTTATATTCGTGATCGTCAATCTCTATAAGATTGATATCTGTCACGCCCCACTTAATTAGAAGCTCCTTCTCATAATCAAGACCAACACCTACGTTAAAATACAATACGTTTTTCATAAATGCCTCCTATAATAAAGACGTGTCAAACACCGTCAATAATACCCTTTAAGCCCTTCTCTTTATATAGCTTCTTATAATAGTCGACCTCATCATTAATAATACCGTCAAGCGCCCGCATGGAAAGGACTTCTACGGGAGCCTTGTCATCTGTCAGAACATAATTTCCCGGCTCGTATTTTATTAATTCTGAAGTAGCAATACTCATAAAGGACTTAAGTTCATCATCAGAAATATTCGCGATATTATTTTCTAATTTCTCAATAATGCTGTCATCGTCAGAGGCAAAAAGCTCACGGTTAGTATTGTTCGTGATATCCACCGTATACTCATTTTTAAATACACGTGAAATTGTATCGGCGAGATAATCATTTATACTGCCCTCGCCGCTGCCCCGCATATTCATATTAATTACCATAACTCCGTCAGGATTTAAATGGTTTTTTACTTCCGTAAAAAATTCCGTCGATGACATCTGAAATGGAACGGAAATATCCTGATAGGCATCAACAAGAATAACATCATATTTTTTATCTATAGCGTGGAGATATGCCCTGCCATCGTATGTAGTCACATTTACGTCGTCAGGCATTTCAAAATATTCCTTCGCCAGCTTCGTAATTTTCCCGTCAATTTCTACGCCATCTATATTCGCGTTTGCAAAATATTTTTTGCACTGAGAAGCATAGGTACCGGTGCCATTTCCGAGGACAAGAATATCCATTTTATCCTTGTTGACAGCATCAGTCATTAAGGGAGCTGCCATGGCGTAATCGTAGTACATCCCGGTAAGCTTACCGTCCTTCCGTCTCATCGACTGGACTCCAAAGAGCACATTTGTGGAAAATATTGTCTGCTCTGCCGAATCGGATACCTGCAGATAATTATATATAGATTCCCCCTCATAAGTGAGATTCTTATTCCAAAAAGCAAAGCTGTCGCTTCTTCCGAAAATAAATCCGACAAGCAATAAGGCTAAGCCTATTCCCGATTTCACGTACCCCTTTCTTTCGCTAATAAAATAAATAACTGCTATAGCGATTAAAAGAGAAGCAAAAATTAAGAAGGTAATGCTTGTGCCTACAGCCGGAATCGTTACAAATGTAGGTAAAAATGTTCCGATAATGCTTCCCGTGGTATTAAAAGCTCCAAGGTATCCTACCGTCTTTCCGCTATCATCAAGGCTGTCAACGGAATATTTTACAAGGGAAGGAGTAACAGTCCCCAGTAGAAATAACGGGTAGACAAAAATTATGATACAGCTTGCGAAAGCAGCCCAAACGAGATAGGCCTCATTTACAGATAAAACAACTAAGGCCGATATACCGACTATGAGATATTTTCCCAAAACCGGTATAAGGGCCGTCCATATTCCCGCTATTAGCACCCTCTTATAGAGAATATCCGGATTCGGGTTCTTATCAGCGCTTCTGCCCCCGTAAATATTTCCAAGTGCCATCGCTATCATAATTGTACCAATAATTATGGTCCAGACAATCTGTGATGAACTGAAATAAGGGGAGAGCAGCCTGCTCGCCCCTAGTTCTACAGCCATTACCGAGATCCCCGAAATAAACTCCGTGAGGTACAAAAATCCCTTGTGCTTAATCATATAATCTCTTCTCGCCTTTCTCTCTCATCTCTCAGAATAAACAACCTTTACATCTATATCCTGGTTATAATTGCCGAACCCCTTCCCATAAAGCGCAAAGCCATGATTCTCCTCAGCTGTCTCCATGCGGAGCTTGATTACACTCTTATTGTCGAACTTAAACATATCAATAAGTGTATCCGATATTTTAAGTCCGTCAACAAAGGTACCGTGATGGTTAATAACGAGCATTTTCAAAAGTCCGTGCTGCTCGTACTTGCTGTCCCACCAGGGTGGTGTAAAAAGCCCCTTCGAGCTCCCGACGTACCCCGGTGAAAACCACCTGCCTAGGTCATGTCCGTTCAGAGAAAAATCTACAACCGCCGGAAGCGCCTCGGCATTGCTTATAGCGTTTCCAAGCTCCATAGATAGGACTATCTCATCAAATCCGTTACCTTCAGGAAGAAGATTAGGGATAATATATTCTATATAGCCCTTCTCAAGCCAGAGTACATCAGCGTCATAGTGCTCCGGATGAGAATAATATCCTGCGTTATTAATCTCGCCTATAATTCCTCTGCTTGTAGCAAGGCCGCATGAGCCCTCTATATTATAATCCGAAAACTGACCTACCTTAATATCAGCCGTATATGATTCCTGCTTTTCCTTCTCAGCCTGTACATCAATTAAAACCTTGTCCATAGCAACCGAGCAGATCTTCTGGTTCCCATGACCGCTCGTCTCGCCCTTCACTTCAACAAGTCCACAGTCCATAAGCTTCTTGATATGGCTTGTAAGCGCGCCATTTGTGATATCAAGCCTGCCCGCAAGCTCATTCATATTCATAGGACCTTCTTCAATTAAAATGCGGACGATCTCTGTTCTGATATCACTGCCCAGTGCTTTCATGATATCTAGTCCTTCATCAAGGGACCCAAGCCTTATCATAGCGCCACCATCCTTCTTAGACTTCGTCTACTTATTCTACTACAAATATAATTTAACTTCAAGTAAAAAATGGAGAGCTTTTGCGCTCCCCACAAGCAAATTTTATTTCAATTACTCTATAGACATTATGTCTATATAGCCTTCCTCATTTGTTAAGAAGAAGTATACATCTCCATCAACTCCTGATGCAGAACCAGGAATTGAGCAATCTGAAGTATATGTATTTCCGTCAGATCCTGCTATATCTGAATGGATTGTAAGGTCATTGCCTGATCTTGTGATTGTAAGTGTAACGTCCGCTCCGTTCATAGCGGCAAGCCATGTAGCCCAGTCATCACCCCATGATGTGGTATATGTGCATCCGTTGTCATTGAGGTTCTTGTTGCCATCACCTGAAAGCCAACCCCAGGCATCCGCGCGAACTGCAGCGTATTCCTGATGTCCATCAATGCTGTTAGGGTCAACATGAGCGTCATTAGCTGTATTACCAAAGCCTACTACGTAGTTATCCCAGTTGTTCTTGCCATCTGTATAGTTCTTAAACTTAACAGTCTTGGTCTCACCATCCTTGATCTGGGTTGTGCTTGACCAGTCTGTCCACCAAGCGTTTGTAAAATCTGTCTTACCAACTGACTCTATAGCGTTAGCGTCAGGAGTTACAGAGCCTGCAGCCGCTGTAGAACCAGAAGCGCTTGCTGTACTCTCATCTGACTTACCTGTAGTTGTATCAACGCCTTCCTTTGAAGCGTCATCTGTTACTGTAGCGTCACCTAACTGATAGAGTGAAAGAACCTGACCAGGTGTAAGCGCTGTATCGAATGTGTAAAGATCATCTACGAAGCCCTTGAACATGGTATCCCAGTAATTAACACCGAAATAAGATTCAAATGTAGCGTCGCCCGGCTTCATGATGTTAGGAGCGAGTGTAGCGTCCCAGGTATATTCGAAGTATGTGCCGTTCTTATAGTTATCTTCAGAATCGTACATCTTCTGGCCATTTAAATAGAACTGAGCGCCAACAGTCTTAGCGCCGGTAGCGCCTGTCTGCTCCTCGCCTGAGCAAACGATTGTAACCATAGCCCACTCACGTTTGCCGTGGATAGAGTTATCAAATGAATACATCCATGGCCAGCAGTCTGTGCCATCCTCAGCATCGCTGGCTTCGTTACGGCTCCAGACGATAGGGAAGATCTTAGCTGAATCCTCGCCCCACTCACACTGGGTAACATTTGCCCATGTAACATCATTGCCTGCGTCAGCTGCCTTGCCGATGTTGTAACCCATCTGAAGTGTTGGTCCATATGTAGCAAGTCTGTCAGCGTCAATCCAGAATGAAACTGTCCATGTATCAGTGTTTGTAGGCTTAAGGTTAAGGTTAAGTTCGTTCTTACCGTCAAGGAAGATAGCGTCGCCTACAGGGCCCTTGCCATACTGGAATGTATAGCCGTCAACAGGAGCGATACCATAAGTAGCTCCGTCGTTGTCACCCTTGTCCTCTACCTGAGTAGCTGCGGTATATCCCTCATCCGCTGCCTTATCCTTATCAAATGTGATGTGTTGGAAAGCGTCAGGAAGTGCCTCTGCTGTAGTCGCGCTGCTTGTGGTGCTTGATGTGCTGCCGGCGGCGGAACTTGTGGTGCTGCTTGCTGTGCTTGTGCTCGCAACGGTAGAAGCGCTGCTTGAAGCTTCCTTATTGTCCCCGCAGGCTGCGAGTGAAGCTACCATGGCAGCTGTAAGAACTACTGATAATACCTTTTTTCTCATTTTTGTAAACCCTCCATTGGATTCTTTTTATGATAAGGCTCTCCGAACTAATTTGCGGAGAGCCTTATAGCCATTCCTTAAATCAGTTTGAGTTATCTGTGATCATCTGGTTGTAGGTGTTCTTCTCTTCATCGGTAAGAACGTTATAGCCCTTATCTCCGAAGTAGTCGATCATAGCCTTAGCGTGATAATAGTTAGCCTGCTTTGTAGCCTCATCTACATAGTCAGCCGCCTTGCTCTCACCACTGTCAACCTTGTCATGAATACCGATCTTGTTGAAATACTGATCGCAGTAGTTCCAATATCCGGCGATAGATGTCCAGCCGAATGGAATAGGCTGCATACAGCTCTTGAAGTAGTTGGTCCAGAGACCCTTGTGCTCGTCATCCATATCTGAGCAGTACATATTGATGTAAGAATCCCAGATCTCCTGATTTGTGGTGATAGGAGCAGGCATTACATCGTACTTAAGAGCGATACCTGAAGCATTTACAAGGTCAGTATTGTTATAGGCTTCGATTCTTGTCTTCCAGCCATCCTGGCCAAAGCTCATGAACTTAAGAAGCTCATATGCCTCACGAGGATACTGGCAGCTTGAAGTTACGCCACCAAAGTCGATAGTTGCGATTGAGTGATGATCCGCGCTTGCGTCATCAGCTGATACGGCAGGTACAACGTAAGGAACAATATCAAGATTAAGGCTGTCATCTGTCTGCTGAGCCCATGAACCCTGGTAGGTCCAAAATGCTTCCGAGAATGCAGCAACGTGTCCGGTGAGACCACACCATTTCTCCCAGTCACCGCACCAGTCTTCATTTTCCTGAGTCTCTCTTGTAGGAGCTACATATCCACCAATCTTAAGATCGGAAAATTCCTGCTCACCCTTTGCCCAAGCTGAGAGGTCGAACTTGGTTCCGTCGAATCCGAACTCACCGACTATATTCTGAGAACTTGCGATTCCGTAATATGAATCAAGTCTGTTAAATACGCCAAGTCCGTAGTAAGCCATACCATCAGGAGAGTCCTTAACGGTAGCCTTCTTGATGATATCGATCATCTGCTCCCAGGTCCAGTTCTGGTCAGGAACATCGATATTAAGGGTCTTAAGAACATTCCTGTCGATGTAAATGATTCCGGGGAAGAACTTAACAGGTACAGCGTATCTTGCGCTTGTACCGAAGCAGCCGATCTTAGCGTCATTGATTGTGCTTGCGATTTCCTTCGTCTCAGGATCGCTGTCCCAGAAGCCTGAGATATCCTGCAAGAGACGGTTTGAAAGGGCAAAGTCAGCGTCTGAGTACATGATGACGTCAGGAGTCTGCTGGTTATTTACCATGGTAAGGAGTGTATCATCATAGGTAGATACATTCTCATATGTTGTCTTGACTGTGATGTTAGGATAGATCTCCATGAACCTCTTAGCAAGGTACTGGGTAATCTCGTCCTGGTCGAAGTTGAAGTAGGTAAGGGTAATCTTCTTGTCGGTCATATCCTTAGCCTTCTTGTAGGTGATATCACCTATCTTCACATCCTCGGTTTCACCTGAAACAGTTGTAGCCTCGCTCTTGCTTCCGCTGCCGCTGCCGCCGCCACAACCGGCTAACATGCTGATACATGTTGTTGCGATAAGTGTAGCAGCTAATAACTTTTTTCTCATAGCCTTCCTCCTTGAGAACTTGTAAATCGTGTTAAGATTGATAACCTTCCGGGATTCACCAGGAGGTAATTTACTTATTTCTTAACTTCTGCTCCTATTATAACACATTTCACAGAAAAATGGTATACCTTTTTGTAAATTATTTTCGAATTTTGTAAACATGTTTAATTTTTACCATAAAATAATACTAGCGGAACCCAAATCCAGGCCCCGCTATTGTGCAAAATGATATTATATATGAACATATTGTGACTAAACTGCGAATATGTTCAGATAAAACTAAAATGGTTAAGAATATGGCGATGACAATGGATACCCCGGCCATTTAAATCGCCTTCGGCGAGGCCGGGTCTACGTCATCACACTGCGTGTGATGACAGTTTACTCACCGGTAATACCTGTCCTGTCGATGCTCTCTACGAAGTACCTCTGCATTACGAAGTAGATTATAAGGAGCGGAAGGACACTAAGTACAGTACCCGCCATAGATATAGACTCATTTAAGTTCGTAGCTCCGCTTGCTGCTGTATTCGCGTAGTTGCTGAAATTCGTAGCGAAGTTCTGGAGCTGTATTACAAGAGTCGTAAGACCCGAGTCAGTCATAACACCATGCACATAGAGTCCTGTAAGATATGACTCGTTCCAGTACCATACAAATGAGAACAGTGTTACTGTAATTATAGCCGGAGTAGCTGATGGAACGGATATCTTAATAAATGACTTGAAGAATCCGGCTCCGTCTATCTGGGCTGCCTCTATCAAAACCTTAGGTACCTGCCTGAAGAACTGATAGAATATAAGAATAAATATAGGAGCGTTAATTCCCTGTCCTAAGAGAGCAGGTATAATAAATGCCCAAAGTGTTCCGAGGAGACCCATATTAGAGTACATTACGTAAGTAGGAATCATGGTAATCTGGCTTGGAAGAACGAACGAAAGAATAATTACGCCAATTACAAACTTCTTACCACGGAAATCAAACCTCGCGAGACCGTATCCTATAAGGGCATCGCTCACAACATTGCAGACAGTAGGGATTCCGGCTATCATAAAGCTCTGCGCAAGTGATTTCCAGAAATCCATGGATCTCGCTGCCTGAACATAATTGCTTACATTAAAGGTACTCGGTATCCAGTTAATAGAAGAGTCAAGAAGGTCATCAAGTGACATGAAGCTCTTGCTAATCATTACAAGGAGAGGATACAGGTAAATGAAACCTATGCAGATAAGGAGTGCGTAGATAACGAACATCTTAATAAATCCCTCGCGTTCCTTGCTGCCAAAGAAGAACTTATGAACCTTCTCCTTTGTCAGATCCTTGTACCATGGAGTTTTAGAAGGCTTTGGGGACTTGGTGCCATCGGCCTTAGTTTTAGCCACAGCCTTCTTTCCCGTTTTTTTATCTGAGATGGGAAGTGTACTGCTCGTCGTCGCCATAGGTGCTATAGTGGCCTGTACGCTTGCTGCGCTCAATTCTTCTGACATTGCGCTCATCCCTCCTTCTTGCCTTCTTTAATTCACGTTTTTCCTTCTTCATCATCTTTTGAGCCTTCTTAACCTGACGCTCATATTTATCCTTTCTTCCAAGGAAGATAAGAGCGAAGAGACCGACAATGAGAAGAACTACTATAGAGTACATCCACGCCATAGCTGAAGCGTATCCGTATCCCTTTTCCTGAATACCCGAGAACATGGAGGCCTTAATAAGCCCTATAATCTCGTTCTGATCATTATTTGATATAAATACTATTGTGTAAATATTTGACAGCAGTATAAGCGGCTTGATAGTAGGAAGTGTTATCTTCCAGAAGCATTCCCACTCGGAACCACCATCGATCTGAGCTGCCTCGTACATAGACTTGTCTATCTTCTGTAATCCCGAAAGGAAGAGAAGAATAGGAACACCGGCGTACCAGAGCATCGTTACCATATTTTCAAAAAGCTCTGAAATAGGCTCTGCTACAGCCTTCGGGAGTACCGCGCTTATAGCCGATGAAATGGACTGGGTATCAATCGCCGTTATGGTTCCCGCGTCCTGGCTCGATAACATGCCAAGGATCGGACCCGAAACTATAATAACCGGTATGAAGAAGATTACACGGAAGAATCCGCGTCCCTTAATGTTTTCGTTTAACATAAGCGCTATAATTAAGGCAAATGATACGATAACAGGAACTGAAATAATCGTCTTCAGTATGTAATTAATTAACTTAGTTCCAAAATCAGGATCCGCAAGAAGAATTTCAGTGAAATTTCCCTGGCCTACGAAGGTAAATACCTTTCCAATAGGAGTAATTCTGATGTTGTTAAGCGCATAGTAAAATGATGTGATAAGAGGATAGGCAAGGAAAATGAGTGCGCCGGCGATCCACGGTGATATGAATATCAGACCTGTTCTCGCTTCACGCTTCATGAGCTTGCCGGTATTTTCACGTCTTATCGCAGCAAGTTCCTTGCGGGAAAGCTTTTTCTTTCCCGCAGGAGCGTTCATTTCTTCACTCATTACTTCACCACCTTATATGACATAGAATCTACGGAAACTCCATCGGCAGTCTCTGACTCGCCTGTGTAATTTACATAAATCTTGACGCCATTATCATAAGTGACAACTGTCACACCATTATCAAGCTTCTCGTGCTTAAGAATAGAAGCACCGGCTGTCGCGGCATTCACTTCACGCAGCTGCTTATCGTAATCGATAATCATATCTTTATACGTGCTGTAATCGGTACTGTAGAGGTCAGCCGAATTCGTATTTATGAGTTTCGACGAATTCTCAGCTGTTACGTAAAATGAAGGATAAACACCGGATTCAACCATCTGAAGGAAGAATTCTGTCTTATTCGCTTCAAAGTTAACGTAATCGGAATACATAGGGATGATTCCCTTAAGGACCATTGAGAGAAATGGAACTTCCTCATCCGTGTACATGTAATCCGATGAACCAAGAGGCATATTTAAGAAGGCATCAGTGCTGTTCCAAAGGAAGAAGAAAGGCTCTTCCATGATGACATTAGCGTTTTCATTAATCTCGCTTACAGCCTTTGACCATGTAGCGGCGGTATCGTTCCTCGTAAAGAACTCGCCCTGTTTGCTGTATGTGAAAATGTTCTCGGTAATACCACCTAGCGCAAGATTGCTTACGCCCTTGTCCGTATATGACTTGACGAATTTTGTTAAATCCTCCTCGCTTCTTTCAGGAAGGAGGTAATAAAACTTGCTGTAAACCTTACCGTTGGTCTCCTCTGTAAGAGTCCTCTTGTTAACCTTCTTTGTGACGTTATATGTAAACGAATTGGTTGTCGCGTTTACACGAAGCGCATCATTATAAAGGTAAAGGTCATAGCCCTTATCGGAAGCTTCCTTTATAAGCCTTGTCAGATCTCTCGTACCGCCTATAGCTGAATCAGCCTTGTACTTCGTGATAGGAACGTTATAAATACCGCCCTTCTGCCAGCCGCGGTACTCTGTAAGGAGACTTGAGACCCCGGCGTTCTGAAGCTCGCTGTATATGTTCCTGATGTCATCGGTATCGGTCATCTTAACGGCTGAAGTGCCTAGCATAAACTTCTCACGGTCGCTTCCTAAGAAATCGACCCTTGTCTTATAGGAATCATCCTTCTTTGTTACAAGATTATTCTTCAAGAGGTAATTTCTATAAGTTACTGCCATACCCGAGTAGTTTGCGTCATCTCCCTGAAGGAGCATATAACGTACCCTCAGATCCTCATGAGTCCTGTCTTTCTCAACATTTATGACAGTACCCGAATTTGACTGGTTTAGAGGCTGAACATATGTGTCGCGAATTTTGAACTTCGCGAAGCACCTGTTATAGTTGACCATGGCTCCGTTTGGATGAGCCTCTATGGAAGCCCGCTTGTCACCGGACTCAACTACCGCTATATAGGCTTCCTTGTCATCAGTGTGAGCCATTCCGAAGACAGGAGCTATTACCTTATCAGGATTAACAACTGTCTCATATCTCTTCCAGAGATAATTCTTTGTTGTGGAATCGGTGAATCCCGCGTCATTACCGTAAATCATCTGCGAAAATCCGGTAGTATAGCGGCCTTCCTTATTGTTAAGGTAGATAAGGGCTCCGTTTCCATCGGGTACAAGCATGTAACCGCTCTGCTCATCCATGAAGGTATAACCCATGAAAGGGAAGAGGCTTATGGTTGAAATGTAGGTACCCTCTTTATCTTCCTTAATAGAGCTCTCAGGAATCTCAGTAACAAGATCATTCCCGTCAAGTGTGACATTTACGGTAAAACCAAACTTATATTCTTTAAAATATAAACTCGCCGAAATGCCGTTGTCCTTCTTCTCTGTCTTAATATCAACAGGAGAATTAATAAGGTCAGCCTGGTAAGCGTTGTTGGTTCCCTTGATAGCGTTAACTACGACACCGGACTTCATGTAGCCGACCCATCCGGAGTTCGCGGCACCATCGTCCTTCTCATCAGAAAGGGTTGACTCTATAAGCTTGCCGGTCTTCTTATCCTTTAGGATAATGGAAAGTCTCGGCTCATAGTAATACATCTCATATGTATCGCTCTCAGCTACCTTCTCATAATCCTTGATAGTAATCCATTCGCTCTTGTCTATCTTACCTGAAGCGCCTTCCTGGACAACCTCACCTGTATCGGTGACATTCTGCTGAGGCTCTTCTTCAGAGCTTTCACCACTTTCGTCAGCTACATCTCCCGACGCGCTTCCCGTCTCATCAGCAGAAACGGTGCTCTCTGTATTTTCAGTTGCTTTAGCGTTAAATGTATTGCCCGTCACAGATGCGGCGCAGAGGGCCGCAAGTATTATTGCTATATTTCTCTTTGTTTTAATACCCAAGTCTGTACGCCACCTCTCCGAACAGTGCTCCAAAGAACTGGAATACCTGAGCCCAGAGCACATAGATGATGAATATTAACAGTGACATAATAAGGATTGTAAATGCGGTGAGAAGAATTACTTTTACTGTCTGTCCCGCCGTATAGTTGTTAACCTCCTTCATAGAAAGAAGCATTAAAACTATAATCCATGTGTACATTACAACCTGAGCTAATGTAATAAGAAAAAGCTCATTCGCGGTTGTGATGTGCGAAAGAACGAAGATAATCGGTGTAATTATGATATACGGCCTTAAGCTATAGCAGAAGTATGTATATATCTTCTTCATCGTGGCTTCACCATCATTGATTGTACATACAAGATAATGGCAGACAGTTACGCCAAACATTACTACAACGATAGTGCCTATATCACTTACAAGCTCATATCTTCCGTCTCTGACCGTTTTCAAAAGGAAACCGCAGAGATATTTATTTATAATAAACTCTACTGTAAAAATAAGTAGGATGAAGCTGGCGGCTGTAAATGACGCCCTGCCTTCTCTCGCGATTCCGTATGAGCCATCAATTGGGTGCTTCATAAAATATCTTGCGTATCCGAGGTTGCTTATGAACTTATGTTTGCCCATTCGGTCACACCATGCGTGATAGCCCTTAAGTATTCCCTTCTTTCTGTCAAGATCAATTATTATCTTCCTGATTACGAAGAAGGCCACAATTATTAGAATCAACGGAATAATATTTTTCTGGAGCCAGTTATTTCTGACCTCCCAGTAGGCGTCCGAATATCCGTTCCAGTCATAGGCAAGCCTTGCGTAATGAAGAGCCTGCTTGTAATTCTCTTCCTGATAGTAAGCGCGACCCATAGCCTTGTTCGCGTAATCGAACATGGAATTCATCTGAAGAACCTTAGTGAGAGGTTCCTTACTCTCCGTATAACGGCCCTTGGAATAGAGATAAAGGGCGTTATGGAGAAGTTTAGTAAATTCTGTAGGCTCATAGACCTGAATTCTGCTCTTATCAGAGTCAAGAAGGTAAATTCTGTCATTCTCGTCGCAGCCGATAGCTGACACAAGTGTTGAAAGGCCCACACGCTGTGTACCATCATCAAGACCACCGAATACGAAAAGGAGCTCGCCTTCATTCGTATACTCGTAAATGTAGCCCTGTTGGTCAGCGACATAAATATTGTCGTGGTTTCCGCAGGCAACAGCTGCCGGAACTTCAGGGAATCTGTCTACACTTTTTATGAGGTTTGTACCGGCGATATTGAGTCTCTTGACCGTAGTCGCCTCGTCGCCTCTGGTAACCGTATAAATGAGGCCCTTCTCATCAATAGCGAGGTTATCCGGAGTCGCCGGAATATTCGCTACCATTCTCGCTCTCTGCTCTTTTGTAAGAATAGCCCTGTAGAAAATATCGACAAAACTGTTCCTCGTGAGGTTGGTACCGAAATATCCTAAAAATGTACCGCCATCGGCAGGAGATATCTCCACTATACCATTGTTGTTACTCTCACAGACCACGTACATAATGCCTGCGTCGTTTACAACAACCTTGATAGGTAAAAACTTAACATCGTCACCATAGAGCGGGCTGTTCGGTTTCCCGAATGTGTTAAGAAGCTTCCCATCGGCATCGAACTGAAAAATCGCGTTCTTGTCACGGTCAGCCACATATATATCACCATTCTCGGTAACAAAGACGCCCTTTGGTGTCTCGAGTGTGTCCTTACCAAATTCAAGGATTTCATTTCCGTTCAAATCACCGACAACAATCCTCTTATTCCCGGTGTCCGCGACATATATCCTGTCGCCCTTCACACATAAGTCTGAAGGTGCGGAAAAGAAGTTATTTCCAAATTTATTAAGCGTCTTCTCCGCTAAATACGCTGTCTGAGTCTCTTCGACGGAGCCGTAACCATCAAGGGTGTAAGTCTTATATGGTGTTTCGGCCTTCGCGGTACCAAGATTGCACGTCATCACCGAAATGAACGCGCAGAGAATAGTTACCGCAAGTACAGACAGCTTAAATCTTTTTTTCTTCATCGCTGCCACTCTCCTAACCCTTACTTGATACCGGAATTTGCCATTGTATTCATGACACTGTTCTGAAGTATGATGAAAAGTATGAGGTTAGGCAGGAAAAGAATAAGTGAAGCTGCCGCCGCCATACCTTGTCCTGAAACAGTATTGTTAACATTTACAAGGCTATTAAGGTAAAATGTAAGCGTTTTCATGGAATCATCGTTAATGTAGTAGTTTGAGGTCTCCATGTTTGTCCATACCTGCTGGAATACAAGGATTGCGGCTGTCGCGATCGCCGGTCTTATCATAGGGATGATAAGCTTGTGGTAGACCTGCCAGTCTGTGGCGCCATCCATATAAGCTGCCTCTATAAGGGAGTCAGGAACCTGCTCCACGAACTGCTTTACAAGGAATAGCGCAACAGGATAGGCTATAAGCGGAAGAACATGTGCCCATACCGTATCAATCATGCCTAAGCGGCAGATAACGAGGTATCTTGGAATCAGTACCGCGGTAGCGACGAACATAAGGGCTACCTGGTTTATCTGCATCATGAGGTTCCTGCCCTTAAACTTGAGTTTAGAAAGGGCGAAGGCTGCCATAGTCGTAAAGAGAAGCGACAGTCCGACTGTAAGCAGTGTAACTATAAGACTGTTAAATACGTACCTTGAAAGAGGCACGCCTGAAGTTCTCGAGAACTTCATGAGTTTAGTAAAATTCTCCACCGTAGGATTCTTAACAAAGAATGTAGGTGGGAAAGCAAAGAGCTCATCCATAGGCTTGAACGCGTGGTTCGCGATAAAGACTATAGGGAGAGCCATGAATATAATGAGCGGACTTAAGATAACTATTATCTTTATCTGGCTCTTATCAAATTTCTTAGGATTTATCCTTTTTCCTCTGTAAGCCATGAGTATTTCCTTTCTCTTCCATGCGGGACAAATAAGGTGCTACGCCGCATATAGAATCGCTCACTTTGTTCGCGATGCGGCTAAGCGGTGCAGTATCGCGCTTCGCGCGACACTGCAAGTTAAGCAGCGCCGTATGGGTCCTTATCTGTCAGCAGATCGTTCGAAACCTTACTGAAGAGCTGTACTATAAGAAGAAGCACAACAGATACGCAGGCCGCGTAACCCATCTCATATCTCTGGAAACCATAATCCTCTATGTGGTTAACTATAAGCTGTGCCGCATAGCTTGGTGATGGATTTCCGGTAAGGAGTGTTGATATAATACCGTTCTGGAAAGCATTTACAATAGCCATAACCGCTGCGAAAAGCATCTGTGGCTTCATCTGAGGGATTGTAATGTAAATCATTTCCTGGAAACGATTCTTGATACCATCAATCGCGCCCGCTTCGTATAGCTGTTCATCAGTATTAAGAATACCCGCTATAAGTGAAAGGAAGCCGATACCCATCGATGACCAGAGACCTATGATAATTACTATAGGAAGGAGCATCTTTGTATTTGAAAGCCAGATAATAGGCTCGTTTATGGCTCCTATACTCATAAGCCAGGCATTTAAAAGACCTGTCTGGTCACCCGAGAAAATGACCTTCCAGAGGACCGTCATAGCGACACCCGTTGTCATACTAGGCGAATAAAGGATAAGAGCTATGATCGTTCTCGGAACCTTCGAGAGGTTGCAGAGCGCCCAGGCAAGGATAAATGAAAGGAAATATCCTCCGACACCCACAACCAGGGCGTATACAACCGTATTCGGAAGTACATGCTGCATGAAGACTTCATCACTGGTAATAAGTGTAATGTAGTTCAAGAAGCCGACCCATGACGGGAATTCAATCGCGTTAAAGTTTGTGAACGAAAGAATTACCGCTAACACAACAGGAATAAGAATGAATATCGAGAATATAATAGCGTATGGGGCTGTAAAGTAGTATCCGTTTCTGTTATTCGTCTTATCCCTGTGGCGCTTTCTCGCCTTGGCACTTGGGTTCTTCGGCTTAATATTCGCGGTTTTCGCCGCTGTTGCCTGTTCACTCATATGTTATCTCCCTAAGATTCCCGCTTCGCTTTCATAAGTAGGAACCTTGTATTGCTTTATTACATTTCCATCATCATCGTTATAACCAAATTCGATGAGTTTTCTGTATATCTCACGATTAATAGCCTTGCAGGCCTGGTCAATTCTGGTTCTCGTGTCAGAGCCATTTACAACAATGTCGTTAAAGGCATTACTCATCTCACGCTCGAGGAGGTATGTACCCGGAACTCTTGAAATATCCTTGACATTCTTAGCGAATTCCTCGATAACCTTCTTATTCTCGGTGTTCCATGGAAGTCTGTCAAGCGCTTCCATGTTAGCTGTCGGCCACATGTACTCATCGCCGTAAGTAATCTGAAGAGTCTGACCAAATGTAGCCTGAACATCGGTTGAAGACCACCATTTTACAAATTCCCAGGCCTTTTTTTCTCGTTCGCTGTCACTCTTAAATATAACAGTACTCTCAGCGCATCCGCAGGTGCTTCTATCTATGGCACCGTCTTCTTTCCTGGTACCCGGCGCAAGGGCTATCTTCCAAGAGCTTGCAAGCTCAGGCGCCGCGTTCGTAAGAAGGTTATATGTCGCGTAATCAGCGATTCCTATCGGTAAATCACCGTTTCTGAAATGCTGGTAGAAATTATCGATATTTACAGGCATATTGTAAATGGTAAAGAGCTCGGTAAGCTTAGTGAAACCATCTACTGAAGCCTCGCTGTCAAGAGCCGTGCCGCTCGCGGCGTTCTCATAATAGAGAGAGCCACCGTTCTGCATGATGAGAGGGGTTGTACCATGGAAGTTCCTCATCTGAATCATACCTGCCGTCGGATAGTAGAAGTTAAGTCCTCTCATCTGAAGGTCAGGAAGCATTGATACGACATCATCTATAGTCTCCGGAACAGAAAGACCAAGCTTTTCCATCGTATCGGTACGGTAGAAAAGAACCCAGAAGTTCGTGGTCTCAGGCATCGAATAGACCTTGTCGCCGATCGTGCCGGTCATGAAGTAGCCCGGTTCATAAGGCTTAGCCGCCTCTGTGAAGCCGTCAAACTGCTTCATATCCACAAGAGCGCCACGGACAGCAAGCTCATAGGGAATCGTATAGTTGATACCTGTCGCTACATCCGGAGCGTTTCCGGAAGAATTCGCAAGGACAAGCTTGTACTGGTCAGGCATGATAGAAATATCAACATCTATTCCCGTCTCAGGCGTGAAGTATTCGTCTATCATCTTCTGCATGATCTGTACATACTGGTTTGACCGATTTACCCAAACCTGAAGATGACTCTTGTCTGTATTGCTCGTGCTGTAGGTCTTCTCAGTAAATGAAGCGACAAACCTCTGAATGTTCCTTCCGGCGCTTACAAAAGCGTTCGCCTTGCCGGGAAGCTTCGCCCCGTTCTGGTAAATGTAAATCCTGTCAATCGCAATCTTGTTAGAAATGAGGTTATCAATCGTTGTCGCAAGGTAATGATTGACTGAGTTTGTACTCGTTGAGAGCTCGGCGATTCGGTAAGGAATCTCGTCAGGATTATCGGCAAGACTCCTAAGCTGGTTAGCGGCAATCTTCATGGAAGACATAACCGCTACATTCTTCTTAGAATTGCTGTAAGGAAGAGCCTCCTTCTCAAGCTCGAGGAGCTCATCAGCGTACTCATTCAAGGTATCATCAAGGCCCGGTATATATCTTGAAAGCTTTAAGTCACGGTATTTATCAGAATTTGTACCGGCTACCTTAGTAATCTCAAGGGCAAGATCCGTAACGTTGCTCATTATGACGTCAAGTCTCTCCATAATGTGGCATATCGGATCCATGCTTATTGTAAATGAAATGGTGTGAGTCCCCTTTGAAAGCTTCACCGAAAGGTTGTTGCCATCGTCATCCTTGAGTGTCCTCGTCTTATACTTAGTCGTATAAGCCATAGGATATGCTTCAAACTCGGAGTTAGGAATCTCACCGTCAACCCTTATGTCAAAGAATACAGGGAAATCGGTCTTATCCGACTGGCGGTAGTTCATCGCTATATTGTAAACTCCATCCGCAGGAGCCTCGAACCGGTACTCCACTCTCTGGCCGGCTGTGCTGAATGAATCGGAATCTATAGTGTTAAGAAGCTTGTTCTTAACCGAATAAGGTTCGACTGCCGCATCATACTCGGTTACACCATGGATAGAAGAATCGTTCGAGCTCGTGAAATCCTCGCCCTGAAGGGTAATAATGTTATCTCCATCCGCTGCCTCACTGCCCGTATAGGCTGCGGTCTCAGACGGAGCCGAAAGGGTGAGCGCTCCGAGAAGGAATGAACCTTCCTTAACATTAAGCTCTATAGTATGCTTTCCCTTAGAAAGCTCAAGTAAGAGCGGAGTACTGTGGCGATAGGAAGAATCCATGAGGGACATGGTCTGCCATGCTATATTCTTGACCGGGATAGCGACAACCTCATCATTATAACGGTCATATGATTTCTCGGCGGCCGGATTCCACAAGGTCTCAAGCTTAACATTACGACATTCATAGAACGGATAAGCGCCATCAAGAGTCATGCTTAATTCTATAGGAAGAATCGACTCATCATATGAAAGATAGTCAAAAGAAAGTACATACTGACCATCCTCCGGAGCATCAACATCAATGCTCACATCTGCGCCAAGCGTAAGGTCAAGGACCTTCGCCGCCTTCTCATATCCCTTAACATCATCGGTAAGAAGTGATGACCCGGTTGCCACAACCGAGCTCTCAGCTGTAAAGTCCTTAGCTTCGCCGGTATACTCGGCGCTCTTGTAAGCGGCGCTCACAATCGAGTAGTTGTGATTGATACGTTCCTCGGAATACTCGCTGCCCGCGGAAGCTTCCTCAGCAGGGGAAGTACTGCTTCCACCATCGTCTGCCCTGGCGGTAAATGCCCCGCTGTCGCCTATAAGACTTCCAAGAATGAGCGAAGCCACAAGGGCAAGCGAAACCGCCTTTCTTTTTACTCCGTATTTCATAAGATCCATAAGTAACTCCCCAGACCGTTATAAGCGGTCGTTTATAGTGTAGCTATGTTTAAATTTAAATGAATTACTTTAGCTTTTTCTATAATACTATATTTTCACACAAAAGTCAAGGCTTTACAGACATGTTTTTTTATGATATTGTTATAAAAGGAAGGGCAATGTTTTAGATTTTTTGGAAGTATTTCACTGTCCAGTGTGATAAAGTGTCTGACAAAATGCACGTGACGGCAATTTGTCTGTCAATTAATAAAATATTTCAGCATTTTTTCAACATTGTCCAACGAAAGGAGTATATATGCATAGTATTAAGAAGGTATTGTCTGTTATCACCGCAAGTGCGCTTGTAATGGGGCTTACAGCGTGCGGAGGAGGTGAAGTGAAGTCCGGTTCCACAGATTCGGGAAGCGCTTCATCAGCACAAACTGCCTCAACCTCAAGTTTAGAAAAACCTAAAAATAGTTTAAGTTCTGAGACCCTTGCAGCAGAAACCGGTACTATCAACGCTAATGTAACTATAGATTGTTCAAGCACCCACCCGATTTCCGACAAGCTGTTCGGCATCTTTCTCGAAGACATAAATCATGCCGTCGATGGTGGTATGTACGCAGAGCTTATAAAGAACGGTTCATTTAACTACGGGCAGGCTGCCGCGAATGTAAAGAAGCATGGCTGGAGCGCTCCGGAGGATATGGATTTCGCTGTTATTGACGGATCAGAGGATAAATCCTATTTAAATAAGAACAATCCCGACTACGCCGAGATTAAGAACACCACCGAGAACCTCGAGGGAGTTACTAATAGGGGACACCTCGATGGAATCGCCCTCAAGGCCGGTACCTATACCGCAAGCTTCTTCGCTAAGAGTTCTGATTACACAGGAAAGGTCACGGTCAGCCTCGGAGACTCAGGAGACTATTTTTCTATAGCAAGAGCCGAAAGTGATGACATTTCAAAGGAGTGGAAGAAATATACAGTCTCCCTTTCCGTAGACAAGGAATACAGCGAAGACGTAAATTTCACTCTTTCTATAGGAAAGGGAACCGTCGATATCGACAGTGTGTCCCTCATGCCTGACGATACCTACAAGGGCCTTCCTGTAAGAAAAGACATCGGTGAGATACTTGCCAACCTCCATCCTTCCTTCTTAAGATTTCCGGGAGGATGCGTAATCGAAGGCCGCAGCGAGCAGACCATGTACAGTTGGAAGGACTCTGTTGGCCTTGCGGATTATCATCCTGAAAAGGGAGACAAGATTCCTTATTTTGAAATAAACGGCAAGAAGACAGTCGGCGACGTCAGTACCCGTCCATGCGGCGAGTCCATATGGAGAGGTACAGGAAACGACCCATACTACACGACATATGGTCTTGGCTTCTTCGAATACTTCGAGCTTTGTGAAGCTCTTAACTGCGAAGCTCTCCCTGTTGTAAACGCCGGAATGACCTGCCCTATCCAGAGCGGCGACCGTTATACGGTTTATGACACAAATAGCGCTGAATTCAAGCAGTGTATTCAGGATGCTCTTGACCTTGCGGAATTCGCGAACGGTGACGCCAAGTCCACAAAATGGGGCAAGATCCGCGCCCTTATGGGACATAAGAAACCATTTAACTTAAAGTACATTGGCATCGGAAACGAGCAGTGGCAGGACGAATATCACGACCACTATGAGCTCTTTGCGAAGGCATTTGAAGAAGCTAGGTCAAAAGATCCCGACGTTTACGGAGATATAGAGCTTTGCGTGGCAAATGGCCCAAGTTCCCGCGACACCTACGGCTACCGTTACCTTGACTTCCACCCTGACACAGTTACGGGGCTTGTCGATGAACATTTTTACGAGCTTCCTTCCTGGTTCCTAAGAAATACAGATAAATACGACGATTACGACAGAGATATGCAGGCGAAGGTCTTCCTCGGGGAATACGCCGCCAAGTCAAATACCCTTGAGGCCGCAATAGCCGAGGCAGCATTCATGACAGGGCTTGAAAGAAATGGAGATGTGGTCGAGTTTGCCTGCTACGCCCCGTTATTCGGCAGTATGAAGAATAAGCAGTGGGACCCCGATCTGATTTATTTTACAAATGATGGGCTCATGAAAACCGCTGACTACTACGTACAGCAGCTCTATAGTATCTACCGGGGCACGGAGTATGAGGAAACTAATGTTGAATGCGATGAGAAATTCACTGTCTTCGCATCGACTGTCAGAGATGAGGCAGGTGATATAATAATCAAGCTTGTAAATGCATCAGATTCTCAGGCATCCATGAATCTTAGCATAGAAGGGACTGAGCTTTCAGACTTCGCGAGTGATGCTGAAGTTACTGTTCTCACAGGCGCAAGCAAGCAGACTGCGAACACGTTCGCAAGTCCTGACCTAATCGCTCCTGAGAGTGGAGAAAAGCTCTCTGTATCAGACGCAATAAGCTATACAGCACCCGCCAACTCCTTCACTGTCATCAAGATAGAAAAAAACTGATAGAGACGTCGGATTCTAACTTTATAAGGCTCCCTCTTAGAGGGAGCTGGCACGGCCTCCGGCCGTGACTGAAGGAGTATATGCGACAATACTTATTAGAAAAACTAATAAATAAATTATTACATTTTATAAAAAATGTGGTATACTAACATGTGCCGGTTTCAATAACTCGCATATAGGCTCCCTCCTCAAGGAAGCTGACTGAAGGAATTGAAACCGTTCCAAATTATATTTTAAAGGAGTCCCAACATGTTAGAAAAAGTTTTCCACTTAAAAGAACGTGGCACCACCGTAAAGACCGAGGTCATTGCCGGTCTCACCACCTTCCTCGCCATGGCCTACATCCTGGCAGTAAACCCTAATATCCTCGGCACCGTCATGGACAGAAACGGCGTATTCGTCGCCACAGCTCTTGCGAGCGCTGTAGCCACATTTATCATGGGCTTATACGCAAACTACCCTATTGCCCTCTCAGCAGGTATGGGCTTGAATGCGTATTTCGCTTACACCGTCTGTCTCGGTGAACTAGCCGATGAAGGCGCGAATGCGTTTACAATTGCCCTCACTGCTGTTTTCGTTGAAGGTATCATTTTCATAATTCTCTCTGTCTTCAAGGCAAGAGAAGCCATAATCAACGGAATTCCCGCAAATATCAAGTACGGAATCACCGCAGGTATTGGCCTTTTCATAGCCCTTATAGGTATGAAAGGCGCAGGCATCGTTGTCGCGAATGAGTCCACTCTCGTCGGTCTCGGCGATTTTTCACGCGCCGAGGTAGTCCTCGCCCTCGTAGGCTTCATAATTATTCTCGTACTCTCAGCCTTCAATGTAAAGGGTTCTATCTTTTTCGGAATCCTCATCACCTGGGTACTGGGAATGATAGCCGAGAAGACAGGCTGGTACGCGGTAAATCCTGACGCCGGCGTATACAGCGTATTCCCATCATTTTCAGGTGGCCTTCACCTTGACGGAATCAAGAATACAGCCTTCAAATTCAATTTCGGATGGGCAGGGAAACACCTCATCTCATTTATAGCGATTATGTTCTCCTTTCTCTTCGTAGACCTCTTCGATACAGTCGGAACCGTTGTCGGAGTTGCTGATAAGGCTAAGCTCCTCGATAAGGATGGCAAGCTCCCTAACGCAGGTAAGATTCTCCTCTCTGACGCCATAGGTACCGTATTCGGCGCATGCCTCGGTACATCTACCATCACAAGCTTCGTAGAGTCATCTGCGGGTGTCTCCGAAGGCGGAAAGACAGGACTTACTGCCTGCACCACCGGACTTATGTTTATAGTTTCACTTGTGCTTAGTCCTATTTTCCTTGCCATTCCATCATTTGCGACAGCTCCTGCCCTCATATATGTCGGTATGCTCATGCTCGAGAGTGTAAGCCGTATTAAGTTTGATGGAGATATCGCGGATACGGTCGGAGCCTACATGGCAATCGCCATGATGCCACTTACCTACTCTATTGCGAACGGTATCATGTTCGGTATCGTAACCTGGGTACTTGTAAAGGTATTCACAAAGAAGGTAAAGGATGTGAGCCCTGTAATGTGGGTAATCTTCTGCCTCTTTATCGTAAGAATTATCGCCCTTGCGGCTAACTTCCAATAAAAAATGCCCGGCCATATGGCCGGGTTCTTTTTATATCTGTACTATAAAGATACCAATATCTGACTACACAATTAAAAACCGCCTGAAGCTAACGCTCCGCCAACACCGGAAGCTACTACAATCATGGCGATGATAAATGCGATAATCATGAAGCAGAAATAAGAACGGGCAAAGTTCTTAAGGTTCTTATTCGTTGCGGTAATCGAGAATATTATGAGCATAACCAAGCCAACGATAGGAATAGAGAAAAGAATCTCATATCCAAAATATCCCCACATAGAAATCGGCTTATACTCCTCAGGAATAAATGGCTGACCATACACAGGACCACCCTGTGGCTGTCCGCCATAGTAGCCATTATTCTGATAACCGCCCTGCTGGTAGCTGTTATTCTGGTAACTGCCCTGTTGGTTCGCGGCACCATTCTGACCATTAGAAAAGCCATTGCCCTGATTGTTAAAATTTCCGTCCATCTTAGGATCCCCCTTTTAACATGATAAATTTTGTGTTAACAGTAACTAACGTTTAGATTATATAACATATTCTAAAATCTGTCAAGGCATCTTTTTGTTGGGTCTGAACAGTTTACATATTCTGTGAAAACACATCCGCTACCTCAGTTATGGTTATATAAGCCTTAGGATCTATGCGCTGAACTATACGCTTTAGCTTTGTTATCTGGAAACGGTTTACCACAAAATAAATGATCTTTTTCTTCGAGTTGGAATATCCGCCGCGGGCGTCCATAATGGTCGATCCCGAGCCAAACTCCACCATAAGAGCCTCAGAAATGGCCTTATCCTTTGTCGTAATTATCATCGCGCTCTTTTCACGGTCGATACCCTCAACTATAAAATCAACAACCTTCAATGCCACAAAATAAGTGATGATTGAATAAAGCGGTAAAATGAAGCTGCCGAACTTAATGCCTGCGATTACATACAGTATAACATTGTATATCATTACAAATGTTCCGACCGATATCCCGATGCGCTTCGCGAATATTACCGCAAGCACCTCTATCCCGTCTATCGCGCCCCCATAGCGAATCACAAGCCCGCTTCCAAGACCCGATATAGCTCCACCGAATATTGCGCATAGGAGCAGGTCCTGCCCGGCAAGAGGTGATGTAAATGTCACATCTATAGGAAATACATATGTAATAAGATATGACATTACGGAATATATCGTAACAGCGTAAACGGAATACACCGTAAAAATCAGTCCCTGCTTCTTATAACCATATATAAACAGCGGTATATTTAAGACGATGAGGTAAAGCGACAGGGTAAGTCCTCTGGGTGAAATCTGTGCAAGTAGCATGGAAGTCCCTGATATTCCACTGTCGTAGAGGTTAACCGGGTAGAGGAAAATGGTAATACCAAAAGCATTCACAATTCCCGCTACAGTGAGCATTAAGATGTGGCTTGGCTGAATGTCCTTAAACGTTTCCTTCATTGGCACCCTCCTTCATATCTAATTAATAACAGTATAAAGGATTGTCATCTCAAAGGCAAGGCTATTGAGGAAATTTTCACAACTTTTTAAAAAAGTCCTTTACAAATCGGCCTCATGTGTGTATAATAGTAATGTTACGTGATTCACGCAGATGTAGTTCATTGGTAGAATGCGACCTTCCCAAGGTTGAGAGGCGGGTTCGATTCCCGTCATCTGCTCAATTAGGCCGGGAGAAGTTTTCTCCCGGCCTTTATTGTATGAAGATTACAACAAAGGAGAGACAAAATATGGCAACTATAAAGCTATACGACGAAAGCGCGTATAATACTGAGTTTTCCGCTGAAATAGTATCTGCCGGTGAAGTTGATAAAGAAGAGAGACTTCCGGTCATCTTTGATAAGACACTTTTCTTCCCTGAAGAGGGTGGCCAGACCTGCGATAGGGGAACTGTATCTATTAATGGCAGAGAATTCACAGTCGATCATGTAAGCATAGACAAGGCAAATACCATCACTCACTTCATACATATCGAAAACGAAAGCGATATCGCGCTCTTCAAAAGCGGGACAAAGGTATCAGGAAAGATCAACTTCAATCACCGCTTCTCAAATATGCAGCAGCATACAGGCGAACACATCTTCTCAGGCCTTGTCTGCGGTGAGAAGGGATATAATAATGTCGGTTTTCATCTGTCTGACGACATCGTGACCATGGACTACAGCGGGCCTCTCACAGATGATGAAATAGCCTATTTTGAAAAGAAGGCAAATGAGGTCATTTACAGGAATATAGAAGTGAAATGTGAATACCCGTCAGCGGAAGAATTAAAGAATATTAATTACAGAAGCAAGATTGAAATAGAAGGATCCGTAAGAATTGTCACTATTCCGGGCGTAGACGTCTGCGCCTGCTGCGCTCCACACGTTCGCCGCACGGGTGAAATCGGTATGCTTAAGGTCATGGACCATATAAATTATAAGGGCGGCACAAGGCTCTCTATTCTCTGCGGATACAGGGCTTTGGCGGCTTTTAACAGCTACGCCGCAAGCCTCAAATCGATATCAAATACCCTTTCCGAATCAAAGGAGAACCTGGCTGAGTCTGTCACTAAGTTAAAGAAGGAAAAGGGTGACGCAGATTACAAATTAAGGAAAAAGAGTGGGGAAATACTTGCCCTGAAAGCTGCTAATATTCCGGCTGATGCTGAAAATGTCACATTATTTACCGATGAATGCGATGTAAATGAGGTGAGGAAGCTAATAAACGAACTCACCGAAAAACACAGCGGATTCGTCAGTGTGTATACAGGGACTGACGAATCCGGATATTCTTATATTATTGGCAGTAAAGGTCGTGACTGCACGGAAATGGCAAAGGTGCTGAAGGAAAAGTATGGTGCTAAAGGTGGAGGGAAGAGGGAGATGATTCAAGGGCACGTCGCCGCTCCTATGAAAGAGCTGTACTCCCTTTAACCTGCTTCTTATCCTGCTCGAGTCGCTCACTTGCGAGATGGCGGATGTGTTCAACTTCCTCCATCTCCGAGTAGAGGGCGTAGCCGACGGAGATATAAACTGTGCACTTATTTCCATCTATATCATGGATGCCAAGCACCTTCTCCCTGATTTTCTCTATCAGGCTCTTTATCTCAGAACTATTACCAAACTGTTTTATGATAGTAAAATGGTCCCCATCGAGCCTTCCGATTACTCCGGTAACTCCGACAACCTCTCTGAGGCCATTCGCTACTTCCTTAAGAAGTTCAGAACACCAGTCAGGACCGTAGCTTCTAAGGAGCCCCGTATAATCCCTTATATCGAGATATATGAGGGCAAAATCGCCTTCATTCCTCTCATAGGTATCGGCGAACTTATAGAGGGCGCCAACCGACCCATATGCGTTAAAGAGTCCGGTCACCTCATCTATCTGTTCATTTTTATGCATATCGCTGTACTTATTTATGATATTGTCGACATCACGGAAATATCCCATCAGTCCGATAAGCTTGCCATCGGAATAAATCGGGAACTTTGTCGCAGAGATTTTCTTTAATTCGCCGTCAATTATGCACTCTCCCAGCACTCCGATAAAGCTTGCGCCTTCTGTAAGCACAGCTTCCTCATCACTCTTAAAGGGAGCAGGCTTAACATGCCAGCCGACCTCCTCATCATTTTTTCCGATAACAGCAGAATCATCCTCGAATCCGTACGCGTCAAGAAAGGCATTGCTGACACCGACGAACTTCCTGTCTGTATCCTTCCAGAAGAGGTTGATATCAGAGCGCTTTATGAGATTCTTCCAAAGGACTTCAGGAGTAAACGCAGGTTCCTCATCATTGGAAGAATTTCCATAATTTTCAAGCTTGCCAAATGCCATTTCATTTTTAAAAGCATCACGCATAAGACTGAGAACGAGATTCCCTTCTCTTTCACGTAGCTGCTTCAGTATGCAGAAGGTCCACGTATAATCCCTGTCACTGTTCGCTTTTATTCTGAAATACCCTGATATTACATGCTTCGGCTCATCAAGAAGCCTTTCCTTCATATCATCAAAATTAAAGAAGGCCTTATATCTTGCTTTATCATCCGGATAAATGTTGTGTTCAATAAAGTAATTATTCGCATCGCGAAGATTCATTCCCGAATCTTCTAAGAGAGCCTTCCCATTAAACAGAGTCTTAACCTTATTCTCGACAAGATCCAGGATATCAACTCTATAGAAGAGATCATAAATCATCGGAATATAATCACTTCTCATCTGCTGCCGCACAACGGTTTTATCAAAGGAGAGGTTCCTCAGTGTGACAAGAAATGACGTATAACCTACACGCCTTGAAAGCGCCATGAACTTAACCTGGCAGAGGCAGTTGTTAACCGTGAAATCCATAGTTTCAGTCTGCTTCGAATCCTTGGCTGCTGTCACAAGTTGGAGCATTTTTCCCCGGTACTGGTTCTCGAAAGGACTGTTTAACGACTTCTCCACAAACCCTGTACTCGGAATGCCAACACTCATCAGCTCATTCATGAAAGCCGTGTTGGTATTCAAAAATCTGAACTTGCCCTCACCGTACTCGCATATTGCGCTCGGAACCTGATTTTCCATGCTGAGACTATCATTGACAGTATCCTCGTAAGCCTTAAATGGGTCGCTTGAAAGCATGTTAACCCGGCCTGTCTCAACAAAGTACTGACGTCTTGCCGCATTTTCAATCGTGATCTTCTTCTGCATGAGGACGTTCAAAAGGTCATAGAGAGGCACGGGCTTGCTGTAAAAGTATCCTTGAGCCTTCTCACAGCCTATCTCACGAAGAAAATCAAGCTGCTCCTCTGTCTCAACGCCCTCCGCAAGGGTCTGAATTCCGAGGCGCTTTGCCATTTCAACCACGGAAAGAACTATATTCCTTGCCCGCACTGAAAACGATGAGAGGAACTTCATATCTATCTTAATCTCATCGAAATTGTAATCCTTAAGTGAATTAAGTGACGAGTAGTCGCTTCCAAAATCATCCATCCAGACCTCATACCCATCGCTGTGAAAATGGTCTATCTGGGCGGCAAGGAACTCCCTTTCCCGACCGAGCACGGATTCTGTAATCTCAACGTTCAGGCTGTGCCGGGGAACATTATACTTATCCGCTTCATCATTTAATATACCAAAAATATCGCATTGGTCAAAATCAAGTCTGCTCACGTTAAATGAAACGGCGAACGGGGTCTTGCCATAGTCGTTCATATGGGCATAGTCTTCGCATATCTGGTGGATCATAAATGTATCGAGTTTATAGATCTGACGGGTTTTCTCAAGTTCAGGAATAAATATGCCCGGTGAAAGAATGCCATACTCCGGGTCAACCCATCTGGCCAGAGCCTCAGCAGAGCATAATTCACCCGTAATTGTCCTTATGACGGGCTGGTAGAAGACCCTGATATACCCGTCACTTATGGCTCTGTCTATATTGTTGGTAACGTACTCTCTTAAGTGCTTTTCCTCATCATCCATAGCTTAACTCCATTGAATTCTGCAGGTACTGCTTAATTGACTAAAAAACGTTCCCTTCCTCCTTAGTATAACCAAAATATTAAAAATGTTCAAGGGTAAATAGTTGTTTTATCGAAAGATTTATGGTAAAATATTAGAAATACCTAACCTAACTTTACAGGAAGTGATATTATGAATCAGAAAACACACGAGTCAGCAGAAGATTATCTTGAGACAATATTGATGCTCCACGAGGAGAACGACTATGTACGGTCCATAGATATTGTTAACAAGATGGGATATAAGAAGTCAAGCGTTTCAGTAGCCATGAAGAACCTTCGCGAAAATGGCTATATCACCGTAAATGAGCACGGTTTTATTGACCTCACACCCGAAGGAAGAAAGATTGCGGAGATGATTTACGAGCGCCACAAGTTCTTCTCAGACTGGCTCACCGGTCTCGGTGTCGACAAGGTGATTGCGGTCGATGACGCGTGCCGTGTCGAGCACGACCTAAGTGAAGAGAGCTTTGCCGCCATCAAGAAATTTGTCAATGACTACAATAAGGATAAGTCATGAGCGATTACGAGACTATTGATCACTCATTCGGGCCCTTCTATGACAGTGATAGCAGGATACTGATTTTAGGAAGTTTTCCTTCGGTTAAGTCCCGCGAGATGAATTTCTACTATGGGCACCCACAAAATCGGTTCTGGAAAATTCTGTCATCGATATATCAGGATGCTCCGGGCGATGATATCGATAGCAGGAAGGCCTTCCTAAGTCGGCACCATATAGCCTTATACGATGTGATAGACCGCTGTGATATCAAGGACTCGAGCGACTCATCCATAAGAAACGCCATTCCGACAGACCTTGTCTCCATACTCAATAAGGCCCCTATAGAGCGAATTTTTGTTAATGGGAAGGCAAGCGCACGATACTTTTTTAAATACCAAGAAGAAACAACAGGGAGAACTCCTATAGTTCTCCCTTCTTCAAGTTCCGCGAATGCCGCATGGAGCGTAGAAAGGCTTACCGAGGAATGGGGCAGCCTCTTAAGTCCTCACCTGCTTTCCTTCGTGCCTTCTCCTTCAAGTAGCCGTGCCATACGTTTCTATGAGGGCAAGGATACTAACGACGGATACCTTGATTTAGGCGGTTCCCTACCACTTATCAGATTTAAGAGCCTAGACAGTATTCCATATATAAATGCCTGCTTTACCACAAAACTGGGCGGCGTAAGTAAGGGAGAGCTTGCTTCACTGAACCTCTGCTTCGGAAGAAATGATGACCCTTCAAATCTCGCTGAAAACTTCAGTCGCGTGGCTTCCGCCATGGGAACCGACCTTAACCACGTGGCGATGTCTTCTCAGGTTCACAGTGATGAGATAAGATATGCCTCTGACCACGGCCCGGACGATATAATGCTTGGTGGTGAATGCACCGTAAAGGTGAAGGCTACGGACGGACTGTGGACTGATAAGAAAGATGTTATGCTCTCCACCACATTTGCCGACTGCGTCCCGGTACTTCTTGTAAATATCCGTGACAGAAAAATCGCAAATCTTCACTCAGGCTGGAAGGGAACCGTCGCTGAAATTTCAGCAAAGGGTGTCTCCATATTGGGATCGCCCTCTGATACAGTCGCGGTCATCGGGCCTTCCATTTCCGGGAATAATTACGAAGTAACCGATGACGTGATAGAGCATTTTAAAAATGTATTCCCTGAGGATGAATGGGGTGATATTTTTGAAATAAAAGACAGGAGTCACTATATGCTTGACCTCTGGGCCGCCATATGGCATACACTTATCCGCGCAGGAGTAAAGCCCGCTAACATTCATTTTTCAGGCATATGCACATACGAAAATGCCGCGATTCTCTTTTCTCACAGACGAAGTCATGGGAAACGCGGCAACATGAACGCGTTTATTTCTATGATATAATATTTCCCCTCACCAAACGGTGAGGGGATTTTCATATCGGAATATCCCTGTGCTCTACGCTGGTAGAGAAAGCTATCAGTGTCTTGGTCCGCCCGAACTTCTGCAGCTCATTTATCAGGTGATCGAGTTCCTCTGTATACTTATAGACAACCTCAATCAGCATAGAGTAATCTCCGGTTACGCAAGAGCATTCAATAACATTCGGGATTTTCTTTATAAATGGATAGAAGTCCTTCTTGTCCTCGGGCTTGACCTCGAGGTTTACGAAGGCCTTGATATTATAACCGAAGCCGGTGTAATCTACGCTTGCATGATAACCCTTAATGATTCCCTCCTTTTGCAGCCTGTCAATTCTCGCTGATACGGCGGGAGAGGAAAGAAAGACCTCCTTAGCTATATCCTTCACGCTCATTCTTGCGTTATCCATAAGGAGCTTAATAATCTTCTTATCTATCTTATCCGGTTCATATTTTTCCATATAAGCACCTCACTTAATAATTTAAAGTAAAACTATCGTTCTCTTAATAATATAAATCATATCTGCCTAAATTTCAATAAAAAAATGGTTTTCACAAAATATATTTACATTGGCTTTCTAAAGTGGTATTATGCGTATTGTGCAAAGGGGCACAGGAACAGAAGTTAAATCTTCGGGGTTTCTGCGCCCTATTTTTATTGGAAACCCACTCAATTAGAAAAGAAGGAGCAAAGCAATGAAAACTAGGATCGAGTCAGATTCAATCGGAGCACTTGAAGTACCGGAGGAAGCTTACTATGGAGTACAGAGTCTCAGAGCAAACCGGAATTTCAAGATAACCGGTCACCCGATGGACGGCGCATTTATCAAGAACCTTGCGCTTGTAAAGAAAGCAGCCGCAATCACGAACTGTGAAGCCGAGCTCCTTTCAGAGAAGAAAACTGCCGCTATCGTTAAGGCAGCCGATGAAGTAATTGACGGAAAATTTGACAGTGAATTCATAACCGATCCTGTGCAGGGCGGAGCAGGAACCAGCGCGAATATGAATATGAACGAGGTTATAGCGAACCGGGCAAATGAGATCTTAGGGGGAGCTCGCGGAAGCTACGATATGGTTCATCCAAACGATGATGTAAATATGGCCCAGTCTACGAATGATACAATACCTACAGCCGGCAAGATGACTGTTATTACCCTCATGCAAGACCTCATTTCCGAGATGAAGAGGCTTGAGAAGGCTCTCTATGAGAAGGGTCTTTTGTTCCATGACATCGTGAAAATGGGCCGTACCCAGCTTGAGGACGCCGTTCCGATGACGCTCGGCGATACATTTAACGGATACGCTTCCATGGTCGCGAGATGCATAGAGAGGCTTATGACTTCATGTCGCGAAATGCACAGCGTAAACCTTGGCGCTACAGCTATTGGAACAGGAATCAACGCTTCAGCTTATTATGAAGCGAACGTAGTGAAGAAGCTTTCGAGACTTTTCGGCTCATACCTAAGCCAGGCTGACAACCTCTTTGACGCGACAGAGAACCTTGACAGCTTTGTGGAGGTATCAGGTGCCCTTAAGGCATCAGTTACAAGCATTTCTAAGATGTGTAATGACTTAAGGCTTCTTGCGAGCGGACCTCGCTGCGGCCTTCATGAGATAAATCTTCCTGCCATGCAGAATGGTTCTTCCATCATGCCGGGCAAGGTAAATCCTGTGATTCCTGAGGTTGTAACACAGGCTTCATTCCTTGTATGCGGCCACGACCTTACAATCACTATGGCTGCCGAGGCAGGCCAGATGGAACTAAATGCCTTCGAGCCGGTTCTCTTCCATGAGCTCTTTGAATCAATAATAGCAATGACCGGAGCCGTAGCGACCCTTACTGATAACTGCGTAAGCGGAATCACGGCGAACGCTGACAGGTGCCGTGACCTTGAAGAGAACAGTGTCGGAATCGTAACCGCCCTTAATCCATATATAGGTTACGTGAAGTCAGCTCATATCGCTAAGACGGCTCTTAAGGAGAATAAGTCGCTTCGTGAGGTAATTCTTGAAGAAAATATCCTCGATGAGGCGAAAATAGACGAAATATTTGACGGTGTAATCGCTGATACCGTCAACGCTAAAGTTGGTTGACAAGATAAACTGATAAACATAAATCCCCTCACCATCCGGTGAGGGGAAATATTATCCTTCCTTAATTTCATCTTCCGTCTCAGCATCTATACCGGGAAACATTATTACATTGCTTGGCATGCTCTGTCGCGCTTTCCATAGCGTCAATTTATCCTGCATAGCAATCCAGCTTTCTGCTGAAGTGTGAGTTGCCTCACTTATACGCAAAGCCATTTCCGGACTGAGTGACGATTTTCCATTGACGAACTCTGACAACGTTTTTCTCGTGACACCTAACATTTCCGCTGCTTCGGTTATTGAAAGTCCTAGAGGCTTTAGCACATCTTCTAAGAACACAACTCCCGGATGTTCGGGCTGCCTGGTTATTTGTCTCATTTTACTCCTTTCTAGTGATAATCTTCATAATTTACAAGATAAGCATCTTGTCCTTCAAAATAAAATGTAACACGCCAATTACCATTAACTGTTACAGACCACATATCTTCTCTGTTACCTGACAATTGATGTAACCGGTACCCAGGGAGATTCATGTCTTTTGCATTGGTACTTGCGTCCAACCTATCGAGTATACGCGCAAATTTTTTTACATGCTCTGCCTGAATTCCTTTCAATAATCCGTTATAAAAGAACTCTTCGAGTCCCTTGTGCTTAAATGATTTAATCATAAGAGTATTATAACATGTAACGTATCAGGTGTCAAGGTGCTTATTATATTTAACGCAAATTGAGACACATGATAATTTACTTTATCTAGGATATTTCAGTACTTATAGCCGGAAAATATGACTCGGTATTTAGTTTTCTGCCTAACATGAGGATAACATGAAATTTACAAAAATTGAGCTTTACTTAATAAATGTATTATGATATAATGGAGGGCGTGGCTAATGCCATTATTAAATATTTTAAGGAGTAGATCTATGAAAACAATTCTAAAAAGACTATGCGTTATGGTCCTTGCCGTAACTATGGTTCTGTCACTTTTTACCGTTAACCCAACAACTGCAAGCGCCAGTACAAAGGGGCTTAGAAACTATGTCATGGAGAATGGTAAGCACAACGGGAATAATTATACTATTAAGTATGAAGCTGGGGGCATGAAGTATTCCCTGATTTATAACAAGTCTACGAAGAAATTTAAGATTAAGCTTGATGTAAAGCAGGATTCTATATCAGAGACAATCCAGATTTCGAATATTTCAGGCAGCAAAACCAAGAAATGCAATTTTAAGTTCGTTATTAACATGTCTGAGTCAACAACTATGAATATCACCGGTAAAATAAATCCTGCGAAATTTACCGGCAAGGGTTCAAAGGGAATCAGCTCTCTCAAAGCCAGCGTTAATGGTACCGATTCTTCCGGAGAATATCTGGAGTCGCTGAAATCTCAGCTTGTATATCTGGTAAACTGCTGTCTTACAATGAATGATTATATGCTTCTCGGGAAATACAGCTCAAAGGACCTTGGCTTTGACAAATATGAACCTATAGTTGAAGGAGCTAACTAAAGAAATCCCCTCACCGTTTGGTGAGGGGATTTTTTTATTCTCTTACCTGCCCGTTGCCGATAATGATATACTTCTCGCAGGTTAAGGCCTTGAGTCCCATAGGGCCTCTCGCATGAATCTTCTGGGTGCTGATTCCTATCTCAGCTCCGAGGCCGAACATGCCACCATCAGTGAATCGGGTACTGGCGTTAAGGTAAACGCAGGCGGCGTCAATCATATCAAGAAACTTCTGAGCGTTCACGGTGTTCTCGGTTACAATCGTCTCAGAGTGCTTCGTATTATATTTATTGATGTGCTCTATAGCCTCATCCACGCTGTCAACTGTCTTCAGAGAAATGATCCGATCAAGATATTCGGTTCCCCAATCCTCCTCTGTCGCGGGAGTAAATGAAGGGTCGATGGCTCTCGCCCGAGCGTCACCCCTCACCTCTATATCATGCTCCTTCATAGCCTTCGCGATCATAGGAACAAATTTAGAAAGAACCGCGGAGTGAACCACCAGCGACTCGCAGGCATTGCAGACACCGAGACGTTTAGTCTTAGCGTTCACTATAATCTTCACTGCCATATCAAGGTCAGCGAATTCATCTACATATACGTGGCAGTTTCCGGTACCCGTATGAATTGCAGGCACTGTAGCGTTCTTTACAATATTTTCTATAAGGCCCCTGCCACCGCGAGGAATCACAAGGTCAACGTACTCATTTAATGTAATAAGCTCGTTTGTGCTTTCATGACTCGTGTCCTCTATATACTGGAGGACATCAGGGTCTATATTGTTTTCTGCCAGAGCCTTCCTAAGCGACTCCACAATTACCTTACAGGAGCTTAGCGCAGCTGACCCTCCGCGAAGAATGCAGGCGTTTCCGCTCTTAAAGGCAATAGCGAACGCGTCACTCGTGACATTCGGTCTTGCCTCGTAAATGATTCCGACAACGCCGAGTGGTACCCGCTTTTTACCAATCATAAGGCCGTTTGGCCTGCGAGTCATATCATTAATCTCGCCTACAGGGTCAGGAAGAGCCGCTACCTCGCGGAGTCCCTCAGCCATACCCTCAATACGGGACCTGTCGAGTGAGAGCCTATCTAACATTGGCTTTGCCATGCCTTCAGCCTTCGCCTTTTCCAGGTCAGCCTTATTTGCTTCAATGATGATGTCACTATCCTTAATCAGATTATCTGCTGCATCAGACAACACCTTGTTTTTAGCCGGTGTCGCAAGATTCATAATTGTGTATGATGCTCTCTTAGCCGCAGCAGCAAGTTCCTTAACCTCCATAAAATCCCCCTTAGGCCTCATTCGGCGCTATTATTCTGTTTTCGCTTACTATTAGGTTCATCTTCTTGTCATAGCCTGTGACTATATCCTCCGAAATCAGCGTCACTATAGAAAAGTCATAAACAAGCGCAGTGCGATGAAAGGTTTCTTCCGGGAAGCCCCCTAGGTACCTGTCGTAATACCCGCCTCCCTGACCTATCCTGTTACCGGCAAAATCAAAGCATAGTCCCGGAACAATCATCTCAATCGGATGAGGCAGGCTTAACGGGTCAACAGCCTTGCCCTGCGCCGGTTCAGGTATTCCGAAGGTTTTTCTGTTTAAATCTGAAAGCCTGTCTATTTTTACAAACTCCATTTTGGCGCCATCACTGACTTTGCTTACAATCCTTGGAACATAAACGTTTTTGCCTGACAGCAGAGCATTCTCTATTATATATCTTGTGTCAAATTCCTTTTTCACAGATACATACGTAAAAATGTCCCTTGCCTTTTCAAATTCAAGCAGCTTCATATACCGCTTCGATATTTCCGCGGAAATCACAGAAAGCTTTGTAAGCTCGGTATTTTCTATTTCCCGCTTGAATATTTCACGTAATTCGCCCTTAGTAAATTTTTGCATATTCTTCTCTACTTTACAAACTCGCTGTTAACGATTAGTAACGGCCTTTAATCATTATATTACAAACGTCCGTATTTCTCAATTATTTTTTCCGCGACCTTCATCCCATCGACAGCCGCGCTTGTTATCCCACCGGCGTAGCCTGCTCCTTCTCCCGAAGGATATACACCCGCTACGCTAAGCGCCTCAAGGCTCTCCTTGTCCCTTTCAATTCTTACGGGCGATGATGTACGGCTTTCAACTCCTGCAAGAATTACATCGGGCATATTAAAGCCTTCTATTTTTCTGCCAAAAGCTTCCATTCCCTCTATGAAGGCAGCGCCTACGTCCTTTGAAAATAATCCGCTCATATCCGCGAATGCATACTGTCCCTTAAAGGCAGGCTTAACGCTCTTATATTCGGATGAAATCCTTCCTGCCTTGTAATCTCCATAGAGCTGGACCGGAATTTTGCCATTCGCAAGCTTATAAGCCTTTCGCTCAAGCCCTTCCTGATATCTGACCCCTGCAAGGGCGTCGTTCCCGTCGAAGTCATCCTTACCGACAGTTACAATAATCGCGCTGTTAGCGTTTATTCCGTCTCTGGCGTGGTAGCTCATTCCATTTACAAGAAGAAGCCCCTTCTCAGAAGATGAATTCACAACATATCCACCAGGACACATGCAGAAGCTGTATACGCCGCGACCATTTGAAGCCCTGTATGTCACCTTATAATCCGCGGGAGGAAGCTCATCCCACTTATCTCCATACTGGTGGCGGCTGACTAATTCCTGTGGGTGTTCGACCCTGAGGCCCACAGCAAATTCCTTCTGGCTCATAACAAAGCCTCTCTTAAGGAGCATGCCAAAGGTATCGCGGGCACTGTGTCCCGGCGCAAGCACAAGGACCTCGCAAGGAATCTCCTCATTTTCGTTTACGGTAATACCTGTCACATGACCATCCTCAATCCTGATATCAGTCATGGCTGTATCAAAGCGGTAGGTTCCACCGAGATTTTCTATCTCATGGCGCATATTAATGAGGATGGTTTTAAGAACATCAGTTCCTATATGAGGCTTATTTATGTAGGTTATAGACTCGTCGGCGCCGAAAGAAGCAAAGGTTTCAAGCATGAAGCGGATCCGCCCATATGGATCCTTCACCATAGTGTTTAGCTTTCCATCTGAAAATGTGCCGGCCCCGCCTTCGCCAAACTGCACGTTTGTATGCTCATCAAGCTCATTTGTCGCAAAGAAATGCTCCACCTTCTCTGTACGTCTCTCCGCGTCGGAGCCCCGCTCTATTATAAGCGGCTTTAGCCCCCTCTTCGCAAGCAAATAGGCCGCAAAAAGTCCCGCAGGGCCACTTCCTACTATAACAGGACGCTCTTTTAATGCCCTGCCCCCAATTGACGGAATTTCATACTTATTTTCATCATGAAGCAATATGTCAGGGCTTTTCCGCTTAGCGTTTATAAGCCTGTCTCCTGCCTTCTCATCTACGGTAACCGCGGCTGTCAGGCTGTAGTGTATATCATTTTTCTTTCTTGCGTCAAGAGAAAGCTTCAGAATTTCATACGAAACTATATCCTTCTCTGATAAAGACAGCTTTTTTGTAAGCGCCCTAAAAATATCTTCATCCGTATGCTTCAGCGAAAGTCTCACCTGCGAAACACGAAACGTTCTTGTCATTGTTTATCCCTTTTAAATCTGTTAATTATGTCGCCTGCCGCCGCATGCGCCGACGCGAAGGCCCAGGTTAAGTTGTATCCACCGCAAATGCCATCTGTATCAAGCATTTCACCGGCAAGATATACCCCGGGGATTTTCTTAAGTTCAAGTGACTCAGTGCATTCACTTAGAAGCACGCCTCCCGATGTGGTCTGGGCAAAGCCAAAGTTTCCCCTTCCTGTAACAAGGAGTTCCATATCCTTTAAGAATTCCGCCATTCCCGCTAACTTCTCATCTGAGATATCAGAACTTGGAGTATCGTGGGATAAGGAGAACAAGTCAAGCACATATGGCCCCATCTTTTGAGGAAGAAGTCCTACAAAAAATGTCACTGACTGCCTGCTTTTAAGCATCTCACGTCGTGTATAAAGCAGGCCTGCGACACTCTCCTCACTCATTTCCGGAAATAAATCAATTGACAGATTATCCCCTTCTTCGGCAAAGGTTGAGAGGTCCATGGCCGGGATTCCACTTACAGAATTACTTCCAAACTGAATTTCTCCCTTCTCATGAGCCCGAACCCCAAGGGCACCTATAAGCTTAAGATCGCCGACAATTCTTATCCCCGCTAATTTCTTTATGTCTTCTTTTACGTTAATCCTTGTGAGAGCTTCACGGAACTTAACCTGTTTTACGCCCTTCTTATGGAGGATAACATTCACATTTCCCGAGCAGCCGGTCTCAGGAGCAGCGAGGCCTCCCGTGGCAAGAATAAGATATTTTCCAAAATATGAATACCTATTCTCATCCTCCGAAAGTCCTGTAACAACCGAAATATAATCACCCCTTTCGGTATCATATTCGCGGCTGAAATCAAGTACATTTATCCTCGTCTTCATCTTGACCCTTGTCTCAGATAAAGAAATAAGAATAGCGTTCACAAAATCTTCGGCTGATTCGCTTGCGGGGTAAATATACTTTCTGCCAAGCTCATCAAAATCGCGACCGCTGCGTTCATGACTCTCAATACCGATTTTCTTAAAAAAGCTCATAATTTCAGAAGGAGGGAAGCGCTTCACTATTTCGTATGAAGCGGCAGGGTCTGAACCACGGTAGCAGCTCCTTGCCTGGTAGAGATTCGTAAAGTTGCATTTTCCATTTCCGGTAATGGAAAGCTTCCTTCCAAAGGTGTCATTATGCTCTAAAAGCAGGACAGACAAGCCTGCCTGCCCTGCTTCAAGCGCTGCGAAGAGGCCGCTCGCCCCTCCTCCGACAATTATCAAATCGTAAAAATCCGCCATATTTCAACTCTTCGATGTAAATGTAATCATGTCTGCTCTGTTGTCTGGGAATACGGCATAATAGGTCTTACCGGTATTCACCTTAACCTCAT
>Ga0256405_10002297_pt1 | contig 44825 bp, 44 predicted proteins | sample RumenRJG_02DNA_FD_189096 | JGI IMG/M metagenome (GOLD analysis project Ga0256405, IMG submission 189096) | Bovine rumen microbial communities from Lethbridge, Alberta, Canada - RJG_02 | ecosystem: Host-associated > Mammals > Digestive system > Stomach > Rumen | place: Canada: Alberta... | reverse complement strand
AGCTGGAAACAGTGAATTCACGAATAGCAGAGTGGCAATAAGCTGATCGAATCTTCAAGGCTTCAACTAAGCATCATTTAAGGGTTACTTAGTAAAAAACATTGACAACAGGTCACATCATAGCAGCTTGTTTATGCTTGGCTCATTAGAGCCATCGAGCAAGAAGCCCCAACTTCCATAAGTGGTGGGAGCATGTCACAAGTATTTAATTATGTTTTAATTTCTAGTAAAATAATAGTAATCATTATTGAGTTTTTGGGAGATATTTTATGGAATACAAGTTTTATAACGGTAATAAATCTAATGTCTGGGCGAAACATCGATTATATCCAGAAATCCTCTTACCGAGAGATTTATATGAAGCCTTAAGCGATATCTGGTGTGAATATAGCTGCGCACCGAGAATGAGAAAAGATTGGTCAAAAGATAATAAGACCTTAGGCCAATGTTCGATTACCGCTTTCTTATTACAAGATATCTTCGGTGGTGAAGTCTATGGTGTTCCTCTAGATGAAGGTGGTTATCATTGCTATAACGTCGTCGATGACCATATTATCGACTTAACCAGCGAACAATTCGGTGATAAAGAATTAGAATATAAAAAAGAGAATCCCCAAAGTCGCGAAGAACACTTTAGAGATCCGGAGAAATACCAGAGATATCTCTATTTATGCCAAGAACTCATTAAGTGGTGCATCGCTCATAGATAGAAAATAGGGCACAAGAAATTGTGCTTTTTTCTTTTTGGCAAAGGCATTATAATTCTTTCGCTATGGAAGAAACGAAGAAAAAGAATTGGTTTATTAGAAATATTCCCAATATGATTACGACCATTCGCTATATCGCCGCGGTAGTGATGATCTTTTTACCATTTCCTGATTTATCTTTTTATATATTCTATGGTTTATGCGGTTTAAGCGATGCGATAGATGGCTATGTCGCTAGAAGGTATAATCTCACTTCTAAATTTGGAACGATATACGATAGTATCGGTGATTTATTATTCTATGCGGTTATGGGCATTAAGATATTCCCCACCTTATTAAGACTCTTTATTCCTCTATATTGGGTTTTTATTATCGTTCCTACAGTTTTGCATATTATCGCCTATATCATCTGTGCGATTAAATTCCATAAATTTGCCTCATTACATACCTATGCGAATAAAGCATTAGGATTAATTGTCTTCTTCTTCCCCTTTGCTTTAATTAATGAAGTTTATCTCGCTTACACAATTTACATTTATATCGGTAGTGCGATTGCCTTATATAGTGGTGTAGAAGAGATATTGATCCATTTAACCGCTAAAGAATATAACACCGATAATAAAATGATCTTCTTCGTGAAGAGAAATGAAAGAAAAAGTGACCAATAGGTCACTCTTTTTTATAGATTCTTTAATAAGATGTAATTGATATCGGGATAGTGGTTGGTAATCATTAGCTGTAAGTTTTGATTGAGAAGCGTGTATTTGACATTGACTGCTGGTCCTTTAATCATTTTAATAATTTGACGGCAGTGATGTTTAACGTCACTAGAGGGATAATGATAACCATTATTCTCTAAGATGGGATAGATGGTTTCATATAAAGCGTCTTCATTAAATAAGATACTAATGATGTTATTTTTTAATGCGTCGATAATGAGATTTAATTCTCTATTGCTTAATCTATTGAATAATTCCATTAAGAAGATAATTGTCCCTTGGTAATTCTCTGCAAACAATTCTCTAGTGTGCATGGAATATGATTCATCTTTATCAACCGGTCTCAATAAGAGATTCATCAAACCGGATGCGATTTGTTCTTCGGAATCAAACCAATCTTTCATATAGGTGAATTTAGGAAGAATAATTCCATGGTCGTAGCGGTGCAATAATTCTCTAACATTATCTTTATAGATTTCCACATCGATACCGCAGCGATATAAACCATATTCTTGAGGGGCAACCATAGGGACGACATCCGCTTTATTAACTATGTTAAAGACGGATTTATATGGTAAGGCATTCTCCTTAGTTAATCCTCTTGGAGCTTCAAATGTATAAGCATACATCTTGGATTCATCAACACCATAGAATTCATCTTTTAATATTCTTTGAGCGAGCATGTTAGCAATCGCGCCTCCACGAGAATATCCGGTAATCCAGAACTTGATATCTTTATTAGAATATGAAGCATTATTGACATAACTAGTTAATGAAGTCATTACTTCGTTAATTCTCGAATTAAAACCCTCGTGATTACCTTCATCACCTAACATGAAGTTATTAGCCCATTCTTGACCATAACCAAAGCCTCTAATACAAATAGCGATGATGTTTTCTTCACCGATAGTTTTATGGGCGAAGTTATATCCTAAAGTGTCGGGATTAGGAATGATGCGATAGTCGGAGCAGAAGAAGGGATTATCAAATCCAAATCTTTGATAGAAGGTCGTCTCTTCACTGACAAATTCACTGATGATGGATTGACCATAGGATAATAACGCTAAATCTTTATTGAATTTGGTCGAGTCAGCGGTGAAATAATTATCGTTATATTTAATATATACTTCATAATAACGACGATTTAAATTTTGATATGTCGGTAATACTAAACGATATTCATCATCTTCTAAGGTGTGTTCTTCTTCACATTCTTCAGGAAGTGTGTCATCGAAAGATAAAGATTCGCTTTCGCCAGTCTTTTGTTCACTAGAAAATGATTGGTTAGAGGAAGTGGAACAAGAGAGACTCACTAATAAAAAAGGAATAAAAGTAAGTAGTTTAAGATTGTTTTTCATAGATAATCTTTATCATATCATTAAAGACATTTTTCTTAAAAGTAATAGATGATATTTCATCTAAAATAAGTAATAATATATGAGAAAGTGAGGAATCCTTTATGTCTCGCGCTGATGAAATTTTCGTGCAAAATATGAAAGATATTTTAGAAAATGGCTTTTCTGATAAAGATTTACCAGTAAGACCACGTTGGGAAGATGGCACACCCGCACATACTATTAAAAAATTCGGTATTGTTAATACCTATGATTTACAAGAAGAACTTCCGATATTAACCATTAGAAGAACCGCTTTTAAATCATGTTTAGATGAACTCCTTTGGATTTGGCAAAAGAAATCAAATAATATCCATGACTTAAAATCTCATATTTGGGATTCTTGGGCGGATGAAACTGGTTCAATCGGTAAAGCTTATGGCTATCAATTAGCTAAGAAAGCTATTTATCCCGAAGGAGAATTCGATCAAGTCGATAGAGTTCTTTATGATTTAAAGCATAATCCTCAATCTCGTCGTATCATGACTAACATCTATAATTTTGAAGATTTACACGAGATGAATTTATATCCTTGTGCGTACTCTATGACATTTAATGTCACCGGTGACACACTTAACGCGATTCTCAATCAGAGAAGTAACGATATGTTAACCGCGAATAACTGGAATGTTTTACAATACGCTTTATTAGTGATGATGTTCGCCCAAGTATCAGGGTTAAAACCTGGTAAATTAATCCATGTTATCGCTGATGCGCATATCTATGATAGACATGTTGATTTAGTCAAAGAAGTCATTGCTAAACCACAACATCCCGCGCCTAAATTAAAGATGAATCCGAATATTACTAATTTCTATGATTTCAAAGTCGAAGACTTCGAACTTATCGACTATGAATACGAGAAATTAGATAAGAAAATTCCTGTGGCGGTATAATTATGCTCATCTCTATATTAAATTGTGATAAAGAATACGGCATCGGTAAAAAGAATGGCCTTCTCTTCGAATTAAAAGAAGATATGCGTTTCTTTAGAAACACCACCTTAAATCATGTCGTAGCGATGGGAGAAAATACCTTATTATCTTTCCCAGGAAGTAAGCCTTTAAAGAATAGAACTAATATCGTTTTATCCGGTGATCCCACTCATAATTATGAAGGAGTCATCAATGTTCATACTTTTGAAGAATTCTTAAAAGTGGTGAATGAATATGCGAAGAAAGAAGATGTCTATATCATCGGTGGCGCGTCGATGTATCGTCAAATGCTCCCATATGTTGACTTTGTCTATTTAACAAAAGTTGATGCGATTGGAGGAGCGGAAGTCTTTTTCGTCAATATCGATGCGGATAAGAACTTCGAAATCGTTAGTGAAAGTGACCCCGTACAAGATGGGGAATATCAAATTAAGTTCGTCACTTATCGAAATAAAAACAAACAAATCATTAAATAGAATAAGACCTCTTAGTTAATCTAGGAGGTTTTTATTAGACCTGTTTTATTTGCTATTTTATTTTACTAAAGTATAATAACCTTTGGAGGTTAAGGTATGTATTTAGTCGAAACTAACGATTTAGTAAAAAAATATGGCAAGAATATCGTTGTCGACCACGTTAACATGCATATTCCCGAAGGTTCCATTTATGGTTTCGTCGGAGAGAATGGTAGTGGTAAGACAACGATTATGCGTTTATTAACCGGTTTAGCGGAGCCTACTTCTGGTGGTTATTCCCTTTTCGGTGTCTCCAATAGATCAAATAAGATTTACGATAAGAGAAGAGAGATGTCCGCGATTGTAGAAACCACTTCTTTAGTGCCCAGCATGACCGCGATTGATAACATGATCTTCCAAGAGATGTATCTCGGTATCAAATTAACACCGGAACAAAGAATGGAATTATTAACCAAAGTCCATTTAGAAAATGTCGGGAAAAAGAAAGTAAAAAACTTCTCTTTAGGTATGAAGCAAAGAATGGGTATCGCTTTAGCGTTACTCAATCATCCAAAATTGATGCTTTTAGATGAACCGATGAATGGTTTAGATCCTCAAGGTATCGCCGAATTAAGAGATTTATTAATCGAATTAAATAAAGATGAAGGTATCACCGTTTTGATTTCTTCTCATATTCTTTCCGAATTAGAGAAAATCGCTTCTGTCTATGGCTTTATCTCTCATGGTCATTTAATCGAAGAATTAACCGTTGAAGAACTTCAAGAAAGATGCCGCAAATCACTGAAGATTAAAGTCGATGATATCAAACAAATCGAAGAGGTCTTACAGAAATTAAAGATTAAGGAATATAAAATATTCCCCAATGGTGATGTCAAAATTTATGACGAAGTCGATATCGGTAAATTCGTCTCCGACTTAGCTTCTCAAAAAGTTCATATTTCTTCTATCAATTCATCTGACGAAAGCGTCGAAGAATATTACTTAAATTTAGTGAAGGGAGTGGCGTATTAATATGGGAAAACTATTTAAAGCCTTCTTCTTCAAATTATCGAAGGACTTAACCTTTAGAATTACTTTGATTATCGGCCTCGCTTTAGCGGTGGTCCTCTCCCTCATCTATTTCGGTATCGATGTCTTAGCATCAGGCGAAGATGGTATCCAGCACAATATGTGTACTGGCCAATCGATGTTCTTTAATTCCATCTCTCCTGCGCAGAACTTCGGTATCGCGATTCCTGTGAACCTCATCACCTTTACAGTCTTAGAATTCACACAAGGAACGATTAGAAATAAGATTATTACCGGAAATAGCAAAACTAAAATTTATTTCACCTTATTCTTCACCGGATTAATCTTCACTTTATCTTTATTATTCGCTTATGTGGGATTATGTGTCGGATTAGGTTCTATCTTCGGTGGATTTGATATTAATGGTACGATTGTCGGTTCAACTAGTTTAGGTGGACATATCGATACGACATATTTCGTGAGGATGCTAGTCATCACCTTACTCGTGTATCTCAGCATTACCGCATTTACCATCTTCTTTGCGACATTATTTAGAAATATCGGACCATGTATCCCTGTCGTAATAGTGATGATCATGATGCTTTATTTCTCTGGTATGATCGCTTCCTTAATGAAGGACACTGAAGGTACAGAAGTATTCGTCAATGTCATGAAATACGTTAATCCAATGTACGCATTAAATGATGCGAGTATATTAGATTCTATGAAAGGCACACTCGCGATGGCGGACGATACATTCATCTCATCCATCGTCAATAACTCTGTCTATACAATTATCTTCTTATTAGGTGGATGGTTAGTCTTTAGAAAGAGAGACGTTAAATAATCTGCAAATAACTGAAAAGGGCGTTAGAAATAACGTCTTTTTTATTAATTCCAAAATAAAAATGAGAATCATTATCATTTTCATTGAATTCTTTTTTCTTTTATTTATAATAAGTGTCATGAAATATCAAACAAAACACAGATTAGAAGTTATTACATTCTTAAAGAAACATCAAAATGAACACTTGAATATCTCTGAGATATCTAAGGGTCTTAAGAATGTTCCAACTGCCACATTATATCGTTTAATCGATTCTTTAGTGGAAGAAGGATTAGTGAGAAAATATGTCATCGGTCCTAATCAATTCTGTTGTTTTCAATATGTGGAATGTGGAGAACATCTCCATTTTCATCTCATCTGTGAGAAGTGCGGTAAACTCATCCATTTAGAATGTCATGAAGTCAATCATTTGATTGACCATATCAAAGATGACCATGGTTTTGATGTCGATTTAAGCAAAGTCAATCTCTATGGTATTTGTGAAGATTGTAGGAAGAAAGAGATTATATGTCCTGGGAAGTAGCATACGATATTTTTTATGACGCCTTACGCGATAGTGTATTAGTCTTCGCTTTCGTCCTTTTAGTGCATATTCTCCTCTCTATTTTCGACAATAAAATATCTAATTTTTTAGTGAAGAGAAAAAGAACCGGTCCTTTCTTCGGTTCACTATTCGGTTTAATCCCTCAATGTGGTACGAGCGTCTTGGGCGCTGATTTATTTCTAAAGAAATATATTACCATTGGTTCGTTAATTGCTATCTTCTTATCCTGTTCTGATGAAGCTTTAATTAGCATCTTAGCGTCAGGAAAACCCGATAAGATGATTATGATCTTGCCTTTAATCGGACTTAAGTTTGCAATTGGCTTTATCGTTGGTATCTTATCCGATTTAATCTTTAGAAAACAAAAAGTAGTGGAAACCGGTCATATCGAAGAAGAAGAAACTTGTCATCATCACCATGTTCATAACACCCAGATGCACAAGAATCTAATCCACCCTTTAATCCATTCTTTAGAAATATTCCTCTATGTCTTCGCGATTAATTTAATACTAGGATTTATTATCGGATTTGTCGGAGAAGATAATTTTGTAAATTTCTTACAGATGAATAAATATTTCTCACCTTTATTCGCTTCTCTTATCGGATTAATTCCTAACTGCGCTTCTTCCTTATTATTAAGCGAATTATTTATCGAAGGCAACCTCTCCTTTGGAGCGTTACTCTCTGGTTTGTTAGTGAACGCTGGATTAGGCATGGTGGTCTTAATCAAACATATGAGAGGTTTAAAAAATATCATCTGGGTATTCCTTATCTGTTTTATTACTGCGATAATCGCGGGATATATTACCTGTTTAATTATCGGATTCTAAATTAAAGAAAAAAGTGGAAGAACTAACTTCCACTTATTTTATTATTCAAAGAATAATTATTTGGCTTTACCTTGGTTAGCGACCGCTTCCATTTGTTTTTTGAGTTCTTCTTCATCCATCAAATAGTAGTGGTTAATGGCTTTCATATTATCATCGAATTCATAGACGAGGGGGACACCGGTAGGAATATTAACACCAACGATATCTTCATCCTTCATATTGTCGAAGTATTTCACTAACGCTCTTAAGGAATTGCCGTGAGCGACGATTAAGACTCTCTTGCCGGCTTCCATTTCTGGTTTGATGACTTCTTCAAAATATGGGACCGCTCTTTTAACGGTTAATTTTAATGATTCATTTAATGGTAAATCTTTAGGATCGACATCTCTGAACTGGGCTTGTAAAGCGGGGTTTCTCGGATCATCTTTTTCTAAGGCTGGAGGTGGACAATCATAAGAACGACGCCAAATCTTGACTTGTTCTTCACCATATTTAGCGGCGGTTTCAGCTTTATTTAAACCTTGAAGCGCACCATAGTGGCGTTCATTAAGTCTCCAACTCTTATAGACTGGTAACCATTCTCTATCGAGTTCGAATAAGACGTTATTCATTGTATGAATCGCTCTTTTTAATAAGGATGTATGAACGACATCAAAGTCATATCCTTTTTCCTTTAATGTTCTTCCGGCGCGATGAGCTTCTTCGACACCTTTTTCACTTAATTCCACATCGGTCCATCCGGTAAATAAATTGAGTTTATTCCATTCGGATTCGCCATGTCTAATCAATACTAATTTATGCATTAATCTTTTCTCCTTTTAACGGAAACATTATACTATTTTAGATATTGATATAAAATAGAAATACTTAATTATGGCAAAGCAAGTAGTGAATAGAGATAAAACAATTATTAAAACTAGTATTATCGGTATTATCGGTAATATTTTACTAGTTGGCTTTAAAGCCACGGTGGGTCTTATCGCTAATTCTATCTCTATCGTTATGGATGCGGTCAATAACTTAACTGATGCTTTATCTAGTGTTATTACTATTATCGGCACTAAACTCTCTAATAAGAGACCGGATAAGAAACATCCCTTCGGTCATGGAAGAGTGGAATATATCACCTCTACTTTAATCGCTGCTTTAATCTTATTTGCTGGTGGTTTAGCGATTTATGAATCCATACTATCGATTATCGATTATTTTAAAAATGGTACTATGCCTGATTATAGTGTCATCTCTTTAATCATTATCGGTGTTGCTGTTTTGATTAAAGCGAGTATCGGTATCTTCTTTAGAATACAAGGTAAACGCGTCGATAGCGATGCTTTAAAAGCTTCTGGTATGGATGCCTTATTCGATGCGATATTATCGACTGCTACTCTAGTAGGAGCGATATTCTCTTATACCTTAGGATGGTATGTTGAAGGATATTTAGGTATTTTAATCGGTTTATTCATCATTAAGACTGGTATTGAAGTATTAAGAGAATCTATCTCTAATATCATTGGAGAACGTTATGACGCGGAAGAAACTAAACAGATCATGACGGATATTCTCTCCGTTCCTGGTGTCAAAGGTGCTTATGATTTAATCCTCAATAGTTATGGCCATAAGAGAAATATCGGTTCAGTTCATATCGGTGTTGATAGTAATTTAACCGCTGTACAAGTACAAACTATAGAAAGAATGATTACTGCGATTATGTATGAAAAACATCATACTATTATGACGGTTGGTATATATGCGGATAATATCGAAACCAAAGAATCAAAAGAGATTAGAGAATCATTAACGAAGATATTGAAGTCTCATCAACATATCTTACAAATGCATGGTTTCTTCGTAGAAGTAGAACAAAAACTATGCAATTTCGATTTAGTGGTTTCTTTCGACGAGAAATATCCCGAAGATTTAGTAGCGACAATTAGAAATGAAATCGCGGAATTATATCCTGATTTCACTTTTATCGTGAATTTAGATAGAGATTATTCCTTAAGTTAATTATGGATAATAGATTTCAAAGAACAGAAATGATGCTAGGAAAAGAAGCGATGGAGAGATTAAATAAATCTCATGTCGCTATTTTTGGTATCGGTGGTGTGGGAGGATATGTCCTAGAAGCTTTAGTGAGAAGTGGAGTAGGTAAATTCACCATTATCGATAACGATGTCGTTGATATTACAAATATTAATAGGCAGATTATCGCCTTAGACAACAATGTCGGAAAATTAAAAGTGGATGTTGCTAAAGAGAGGGCAATATCAATTAATCCTCAAGTAGAAGTATTTACTAAACCTTTATTTATAAATGAAGACACAATTAATGAGATTGATTTTAATCAATTTGATTATGTTATAGATGCGATTGACTTTGTCAAAGGTAAAGTAGCGATTATCGCTAAAGCGAAAGAATTTGATAAGCCAATTATCTCTTCCATGGGAGCGGGTAATAAGATGAATCCGATGGGATTTATTATCGCTGATATCAATAAAACAGAAGTTGATCCTTTAGCGAAAGCTGTTCGCTATAGATTAAGACAATTAGGTATTAATAAAGTTAAAGTTGCTTATTCCAAAGAACAACCCGTTAAATCTAATTACGATGTACCGATGAGTAATTCTTTTGTCCCTCCGGCAATGGGATTATTAATTGCATCGGAAGTAATCAAGGAGTTAATTAAATAATATGGCAAAATTACTTTATAACTATCACACTCATACATATAGATGTGGGCACGCTACCGGGACAGAGGAAGAATATATCCAAGCAGCGATTAAATTAGGTATTAAAAGACTTGGTTTTTCTGATCATGTCATGCTACCAAAAGGTTATGAACAACCCGGTACTAGAGGTAGCTATGATGTGCTAGATGACTATTTAAAAACTATTAAAAGCTTAAAAGAAAAATATAAAGATCAAATTGATATTATCGTCGGTTTTGAAGCGGAATATATGCCGATATTTTTAGATTATTATAAGAAGCTTCTTAAGGAAGATATTGATTATTTAATTCTTGGGCAACATTCCTATTATGATGATGGTTTTAGATGGTATCCATATGATAACGTCACTTCTAAAGGCGTTAAGTTATATGTTGACCATGTATTAGAAGGATTAAAAACTGGTTTATTCAAATATCTAGTTCATCCTGATCTCTTTATGGCGGCTTATTCTATTTGGACAGAAGATATCGAAAAAGAAGCGAGAAGATTATTAAAAGGTTGTGAAGAACTTAATATTCCTATTGAAATCAATATCTATGGGATGAATAAACCTGGATATGATGGTTATCATTATAGTTATCCAAATAAACATTTCTTCTCTTTGGTGAAAGATTATCACTTAAAAGTAGTGCTCGGTATCGACGCTCATCAAGAGAGCATATTTAAAGAAGAGAATATTGAAAAAGCTTTAGAATTCGCTAAAGAAATGGGAATTGAAGTGGATTTAGATTATAAGATTTAAGATTTATCATTTATAATATCTTTAGTTTTTAAGGAATTAGTGTATGAAAAGAAGACTTCATCTTTATCTTGCCGGAGGCATATTGTTAATCGCTTTAATCTTCGGTTCTTTTTTCGATTTACAATTTAACCAAGCATTATTTAGTAAGAATAATTTCTTCGGTTTAACAGTATCTTCCTTTGGTATGATTCCCGGTTATGGATGTCTCGCTTTTTTAGGTGGTGTTTTATTCTCTATCACCTATAAAGACGAGAGATTTAAAATTTGGGCGAAAATCATCTTTGATGTGATGGTGGTTGCCCTTATCGGTTTACCTATCTATTTCTTAGGAAGAGATGTTTTCAATGTTAATGGTTTTAATAATGAGAAACTCTATTGGCTTGGTTTCGTCATTATGACGGTTATCGTTATTCCTTTAGGAATATGGGGTTTCTTTGTTGGCAAGAAAAATGAAGAACCGATGATGTGGTTAATCATTATTATCTTAGCAGTCGCTATATTTATGGCTTTAGTGCCAGGTACATCATTATTTAAAGCGATTATGCATCGTCCGAGATATCGTGTTGCCGTTTATGAAGGCTATGTCAGCTTCCATAATTGGTGGGAACCTTGTAAGGACTATAAAGACATTATTAATGGATTCCCTGGTATTTTAACTAAAGAAGAATTCAAGTCCTTCCCTAGTGGTCATTCTACGGCAGCGATGATCGGCACAATATTCTTCTCCTTCTTACCAGTGATAAATAAGAGATTAATGAAACACCAAGTTTTATTCTTCTGGTTAGCCTTTGGTTGGGCCTTGGTAGTGATGTTCTCACGCATCTTAGTAGGTGCGCATTATTTAAGTGACACTGCCGTCGGTGCTTTATTAACTATTATCTTCTTCTATATCGCTAACGAGATTATCGTCAGAAAACTTTTAAAGAAAGAAGAACCTAGTAGTGACACTGCCCCACAAATGTAAATAGGGGATATATTGCAGTTTTATTATTAATAAAGCAATATAAAAGAGATAAGGAGCTATTATATGTATTCATTATTTGTTGATACCGATTCTGATATGACACCTGAGCTATGTGAAAAATACGGTGCTCATCTCATTATTATGCCTTATACCATTAATGGTAAAGAGGTCAAACCTTATATCGATTTTGATAAATTCAATGGCAAAGAATTTTACGATATCTTAAGAAGTGGTGTTCTTCCAGTCACTGCGGCATTACCACCACAAAACTATATCGAATATTTCGAACCCGAATTCAAAAAAGGTAATGATATCTTATATGTTCATTTCTCCGCAGCGATGAGTGGCACCTTTAATTCCATGAGATTAGCGTTGGAAGAACTATACGCGAAATATCCGGAGAGAAAAGTCTATACCATTGATACTAAATCCATTACCGCTGGAAGTTATGGTGTGACTATTGAAGTATGCGATATGTATAAACAAGGCAAATCCATTGAAGAGATTCAAAAATGGGCGGAAACAGAAGTGGAAAAATTCCCGATATATTTCTATGCCGATAACTTGAAATTCTTCGCTAAAAGCGGTCGTGTGAGTGGTTTTAAGGCCTTTATGGGTGGACTAGTGGGTATCAAACCGATTATCCATGTCTCTAGTGAAGGAAAAATGGTTTCTATCGATAAAGGAAGAGGCCGCCAAGTCGCATTGAAGAAGATTCTCGATTATGTCGTTAATCTCCAAGATCATATCGAAGACCATCGCGTTATTATCGGTCATACCGATGCTATGGAACTCGCTAAAGAGATGGAAGCGATGTTACAAAAACAATTCAACAATAAATTAAATATCGAATTTGTCGAAGTAAATCCCACAATCGGAGGACACTGTGGTCCCGATTGTATCGGTGTTTGCTTCCACGGTATTCATCGTTAATAATTAAAGAGAATGGTTATCCATTCTTTTTTTAATTGTCATTAAGTGATATTCTTTTTCTATGCTGATATTAATCGGATTTTTATTATCTATCCCCGTCTCAATACTCACTTATTGGGGTATTGGTTTATTTAATCAATCACCTTGGTATCTCTTTTTATTAATTGCCTTTGTCATTACTTATTTTGTCATTTATTTAAACATTTATTGGTTTATTGTCTTAATGTGTATCCTTCCTTATAAGAAGATTGATTTTCCAGGTAAAGTTAATAAAGTCAATCTCTTATGGGTGAGATTAACGGCTTCTTTCTGCTTAACTTTAAGAATGATTTTCATCCGGAAAAAAGGATTTAAGAATATGCCGAAAGAGGCATCGTTTATCATCTTCAATCACATTAGTGATTATGACCCTTGGGTTCTCTATAAGATTATGAGAGGAAGATATTCTTTTGTCGGTAAATATGCGTTAAGGAAGATTCCCATGGTCAGATGCATGGCTTCTTCTATCGGCACCCTATATGTCGATGACCATAATCCAGAATTAAATAGAAAGATGGTGGATAATGCGGTAACTTATATCACCGAAAAAGATACAAGTGTTGCTTTAGCACCTGAAGGAACGAGAAATACTACCGGAAAAATTATGCCATTTAAGCACGGGGGATTTAATATCGCCACAAGAAGCAAATGCCCAATCGTCTTAATAGGATTTAAAGATATGGATAAAACCGTGAGAAAATCTAGTTTAAAGCCAGTGAGAATCCACGTCGAATTATTTGATATTATTAGACCAGAAGAATATGAGGGCATGACCGCTGGAGAAGTCGCAGTGATGTGCGAAGAGAGATATAAGAAATATCTCGGTGAATAAGCATTATTATTGCAACAATTTATAAAAACGATGAAAATTAAAACATATTAAATAATCTATTGAAAGGAGTTAAATATGTATAGAAAGAACGCTTGGTTAAAGTATAACCAAAAAGAAACCAAAGAAGTGATGAAGTTCGCAGAAGGATATAAAGCCTTTTTATCCTTTGGCAAAACCGAGAGATTAGTCACAAAAGAATCCGTGGAATTATTAGAAGAAGCGGGATTCAAAAATGGCAACGAATTAAAAGAATTAAAAGCGGGTGACAAATTATATTTTGTTAACAAAAATAAAAATGTCTGCGCGTTTATTGTTGGTAAAAAACCATTAGTGGAAGGTTTGAGAATCTTAGGCGCTCATATTGATAGTCCAAGACTCGACTTAAAAGAACATTCCATCTATGAAAGAAATGGTTTTGCTTTAGGTGACACTCACTATTATGGTGGTGTCAAGAAATATCAATGGACAACCATTCCTTTAGCCTTACATGGTGTTATCTGCAAGAAAGATGGTACAGTGGTCGATGTTAATATCGGTGAAGATCCAAAGGATCCAATCTTCGGTATCACCGATTTATTAATCCATTTATCTGCGGATCAAATGGCTCTCCCTTTAGCGAAAGCCATTACTGGTGAGAACTTAGATATCACCTTAGGTAGTATGCCTATAGATGAAAAAGATAAAGCTCCAGTGAAAGCCAATATCTTAAAACTTCTTAAGAAGAAATATGATGTCGAAGAAGAAGATTTAATCTCCGCAGAAATCGAAGTGGTCCCTGCTGGTCCTTCTCGTGATTATGGTTTGGATAGAAGTATGGTTGCCGGTTATGGTCATGATGATAGAAGTTGCGCTTATACATCATTAAAAGCCTTATTAGACACCGATGCTGAAAAAGTGGAAAATACAGCTTGCTGTATCTTAGTTGATAAAGAAGAAATCGGTTCTGTCGGTGCGACTGGCGCACAATCCCTTTTCTTTGAAAATACTATCGCCAGATTAGCGGAATTATTAGGAAGCAAGAACCCTCTATTCGAAGCGAGAAAAGCGATGGAAAATAGCAAGATGCTATCTTCTGATGTCTCCGCTGGTTTCGACCCATTATATCCGCAAGTTAATGACCCCAAGAACGCTGCTTATTTAGGTGAAGGTATCGTCTTTAACAAATATACCGGTGCCCGTGGTAAGAGTGGTTCTAACGACGCCAATCCAGAATATTATGCCTTTATCCGTAAAGTTGTCGATGAAGCGAATGTCTGCTGGCAAAATGCTGAACTCGGCAAAGTTGACCAAGGTGGTGGTGGCACAATTGCTTATATCTTAGGCAATTACAACATGAATGTTATCGATGCTGGTATCCCTGTTCTCAATATGCATGCGCCTATGGAGATTGTCAGCAAAGCCGATTTATTTGAAGCCTATCGCGCTTATCAAGCCTTCTTAATCGCTTAATATATTTATATAACCTTCGCTTCGGCGGAGGTTTTTTTCTTTTATTCATTCTTTACAAACGAATGCCTTTCCTATATCATTAATAACGCTAAATCATGGCGGATGTGGTGAAGGGGTTAACACACCTGGCTGTGAACCAGGCATTCGTCAGTTCAAGTCTGATCATCCGCCCCATTTAAGAAGAACAAGCATTGATACACAATATCAGTGCTTTTTTTGCGTTTTAGGCCCATTGTTTGCCATTTTTATGCCAAAATATCATTTTAATGATATAAAGAGAATGTACCAAAGCCCTCAATTGCTATACCCTTGATGCAAATTTTTAGATTGCCGACAGGACTTGAACTCCAAAAATGACCTAAAAATAGCTTTTTTGCTAAAAATTGCTGGTTTACAAAAACTGAAAAAATCACGCATGCGAGCTGGGAGGCACTTAAATGACCGCTTCAAGTCTTGTCACCCCATACCTTATTTGAAAATCGATTTGATATAAACATCTGTAACTCGGAAAGGATTGTGCAATGATTTGATACAAAAACTTTACACATATACACGAGAGACACTTTAGTGTTATTATATTTTTGCTACCGTTATAAATGTTGTGGGTAGTGAAAGGAAATAATATTATGCAATGTGCAGTAAAGAAGTTTGCCAAAAGCAAAGAAAATGGTCTTTGTCTAATTGACATGCCAACAGGTACTGGTAAAACCTATCAAACCAGATTATTAATTGAAAAATATTTAAGAGGAGAGGAACTTAACGAAATTGAACTCGTTATCTATTTAACCCCTCTAAAGAAGAATATTGATGATATTTATGATGAGTTGCAGGAATCTTTAAAGGATAATCCTGAACTTTTTGATAATAATGTTCTTAGAATTTATTCTAACTATGAATGTGTTTTGGAACATTTTTTAGATATTGAAAATCAAATTCAGTCTTCTCTAAAAAAGAAAGAAAGCTTCAAAAATCTAAAAAATAAAATTATTGCTTACAAGTCATTAGAAAATGCTGAGAATCTTTCTAGAGAAACTCTTACGACAAACTTAAGAGAAATAAGGACTGCTTATGAACCAAAATTTAGACATGATTTAGAAGCTGAATTATTTAAAGACACAAAATCTGAGGCTGAAAGAAGAAAGAAAATTAATCATGACTATTCATGGGTTAAAGTTCTTTATCCCGCATGTCTAACAAAGAATAGAAAAGTATTATTTATGACTATGGATAAGTTCCTTTTTGGCAACGATCCAATCATAAGCAAGCCATATAGATTCTTGTCTTACGCAAAGACCAAAGGCGCTTTGATTTTTATTGATGAATTTGATGCAACGAAAGATGTTATTTTAAATCAAGAAATTGATAGATGCACTGATTATAAGATTGATATAGCCAAGCTTTTTTCTGGAATTACAAGCGCTTTGAAGAGTGTTCCAACCCCAACTGTGCTCTTTGCTAATTCTAATGATATTAATGATCCAAAGAGCTCAAGATCTTCTTTCGAAAAAATGAAGAAAAAAATGTTAGAAGTTGAAGAACAATATCATCTTAATTACTTATTTAAGTTAGATAACGCAGATTCAACAGAAAGATATTTTCTCTTTGATGACTATCAAATCCATACAATTGCATCTGATGAAAAAGGAACGCATATCGGTTGTAAGAACGATAAAAAGTTAAACCAAAACATTATTACAGTTGGTCAAAAGAATGATGATGGTTATTTCTATAGAGCTATTTATGCAATGAAAGGTGCCCTAAATTATTTCATTAGATGCTGTGCCATGTTGTCTCGCAACTATATGCAAAACAAAAATGATGAAGCAGAAGCAAGGCATGCAGATTTAATGGAAAATGAGCAAGCTGTTTCTACCATAATTGATTATTTTAATTTAGACTCCGACTTAGCCGAGATTCTTTCGACATTAATTGTTGATGACATTTCTCTTCCTAACGAAGCGAGAAAAAGAGATGTCTTCTCAACCGATTTCTATATGAATGGGTTTAGATACTATGATTTCAACGATGATATCTCACACGACGTTTCTACAACAATTTCAATGTGCTATCTAAATAACACTCCTGAGAAGTTCATTCTTTCTTTAGCTAATAAAGCAAGAGTGGTAGGTTTATCAGCTACTGCTAGTATTAAAAGTGTAACTGGTAACTATAACCTTGATTACATCCAACTCAAGTTGGGAGACAAGTATTACGAATTGCCTGAACAAGATAAAAACAGAATTAAAACATACGTTGAAGATAATCTAAAAGGCGATTATCCAATCAATGTATATAAAGTTGGTTTTGAAGACATTAGTCCAGAATCAGTGGCAAAAAAGCTTTTTGAACAAGATAAAAATGTCGAAAAGTGCATTGGCATTTTGCAAAAATGTGTTAGCGTTGATGAAAACAATCAATTCTATGAAATAGGAAGAATTGGTAAAGTCTTGTTTGCGATAAAAGAATTCCTTAAAAATAAGAATTCACAAGTTTTGCTTGTGCTTACAAATAAAAATATCAAGTTCAATTACGACGATGATCCTTTCTCAATGGCAATAGTCAACGAAATAATCAAAGGATTGTCAGTAGAAGCTGGATTGAAAGATAAACTTCCAAAGACTCACTATTTGTTTGGCGCTGATTTTGAGAAGGAAAGAGAAGCCTACAAAAAGGAAGTTAAGGAAGGAGACAAGATTATTCTTTTCTCCAGCTATCCTGCAGTAGGCACTGGTCAAAACTTACAATACGATTTGGAAGAAAACAGTGGCGATGATGAATTAAAGAAGAAAAAGGATATTGACTCAATTTACGTTGAACTTCCTACCAACATCATCGTTCATACTGAAAACATAAAAGAAGAAGGCGAACTTAATAAATACATCTACCAAATGGAAACGCTTAGAGCTAATGGTGAAATTAGTCCATTTAGTTCAATGTTTAATATTAAGTGTTCATTTAAGAAATACATGAGTCCTGCATTGTTCGTTAAATTCGATATGACAACCCCATATCAATGCCAATCTACAAATAATCATAGGGTTAAAATTTTGGTTCAAGCTATAGGTAGAATTTGCCGTACAAAAGAAAAAGAACACGAAGTCAATATTTACATTGATAATGAAATTTTCGGAAAAGTTGATTTTTCAATTATGAAAGATAGACTAATGAACCCAGAGTTTGAAAAAGTGGTCGCATTATCTTCATTAAAACCGGCTCATGATTTAGAGACAATTATTACTTTAAACAAAGCAGCTGATTGTAATATGAGGGTCGAATCTAGAATTAACAATATCCTTAGTTCCAACAAAGAATTTTGGAATGAAGATGATATGGCTCAATGGAATTTAATCAGAGAAGTAGTGCTTAAATATCCAACCATATCTAGAGATAAGTTAAACGAATTAATTAAACAACCTGGGTTGGAGTCTTTGAAAGACTTCTACCTATTTGAACGCGGAAACAACAAAATGTTCTGTTATTTATTCAACCCAGATAATCCATCTAGACCAATAAAATTTGGAAAAGATCCAGAAACAGGTTGGACATTAATTAATTCAAAGAACTGTAGATTACTCGAACTCCTATCTAATTATTCAGTAAGAAAACACTTCGAGAAAAACGGATATGCCACAACATTTGAGATGAACGAAGGCATCATCTTACCTGTTGTTTATCAAAACATTTATAAAGGAGCTCTTGGCGAGGTTGCTGGTAGAGTAATTTTGGAAAGCAATGGTGCAAAACTAAAAGAAATTACAGACCCTTACAAATTCGAGAAATATGATTTCTGTTTAGATAGAGATAACGATGTTTATATCGATTTTAAAAACTGGTCTGAAAATGATAGAGAAGATAGAAGTCAATATATGGCTAAAGCTTATGACAAATTAGGAAAGATTAATGGCAAGCGTGCATATATCATTAATATGATATCCTCTGAATTAAACGTTCACGAATCTGATAATATCACAACAATTTCGACACTTTATAAATGCAAACATGATGGTAAGTGCTATCCACTAGGATGGGATATGCATAAACTCATTAAGAGAATCTTGGAGGGCAAATAATATGGCTATCACCAATAGACTCCAAGTTAAGTTTGATTACGCAAGAATTGATGAATCCTATGATTTTTATGTTGTCACAACTGTTGATAAATACATTAAGAGTGGAGCATTTATTTTAGATAAACCAATAGAATCATTAAGAGCTGAGTCTGTTGTTTTTGACAACGGACGTTCGTTATTTATCATGTTTAAAAAAGGCATGATTAATCGTTTAGAGTTAATTAGCCAAATAGAAGATGAAAAGTTATCCTTGAAAAAAGCGAATTCGCGCGAATTGAAGGACTACATTTTGTTCAGATTGTTTTTGTTTAGTTTAAACAATTACGACAGCGATGAAATTAAGTTTAATAACATTACAGGAAAATTTTATATAACAAGTCCTTCTTGGCTGGTGAGGAACAAGAAATCTTTCAAAGCATTAAATATTAACGTAGATCAAAACCTAAATATTACATGCGAAGCAACAACATTTACCCATTTATCATTGTTTAATAATCCAAGCTCTTTATTCGACTATCCAAGATATGTTTTTTCGGACAAGAACTATTCTCTTAAACGTGTGTTGAGACCTGAAAACAATGATGCATATATTAGAAAATCATTATTTGGGCAAAAAGCGGAAATTCCATTTTTCTCTTTTTATTCGAATAAGGAACTTAAAAACAACAAAGTCTTTTACCTTTATAAAACATTAGAACTACTCAATAAAAAGTTCACAAATATGTTTGAATTCTCTTTTGATGAGATTGAGGTTTTAAAAACACTAGGGAAAATTAGAGACGAAGATTTTATTGAGAACGTTAAAGAGATCGTTACATTCAAAAACATTAATATCATTAACTGGTCAAATAGCAGTGAATATGATGAAGAATTCAAATCAATTGTTGAAATGTTTGCATTTGGCAAAATGGCTCCTGTTACAATTTCAAAGAGCATTGTTTGCGGGTCATACAATCTAATCTTTTTGCATAATAAAGAATATTATGAACAGAATAAGTATAACGACCCATACAAGAATTTCCCTGCAAATGAAGTAATCCAACACATCACAATTGAAGATAGCGTCGACAAAATCATAAGTGATGATGAAGCCGTTTATGAAACAATACTTAAAGAGTTTTTGATTAAAGATGACATTGTTAATAAAAAGCCTATCTCTTTAGATAATTGGTCGGAATTCAATTTTGATAAAGACTATATTTTTGGAAGAGAAAAAGATGGTGTTCATTATTTTATGATTGTTAAACCAAATGGAAAATTTGAATTTTATTCAAAAAAAGACAACCTTTCTTCTTTTGGAAACCCTATTTTAGATGCTTGTTCAGATTACTTAACTGACAATAAAGGCAAAGAAAAAACGGTAATTGCAAATAGTGGCGGCGACATCATCGTCATCTCCAGAACATCAACATATCTTTTGCCTTCTAAAGAAATATTTAAGTTAGAAAAAATAGGAAGAGATAAAGAATCTAGAAATAAGTACTTAAATGGCGTTGTTGATATCAATTTATATAACGATTGCTATAGCGTTGGAATTAAAGGCAGTGGTATGAACACAAGAATTCCAAAAGCGCCACATCTATATCAAATTGATGTTATAAAAGGAAATAACTTCACAGAAAATCTTTTGGAAACTATGGCTGTTACTTTTGTAAAATATAATTTCTTTACAGTAATGCCATATCCAATAAAGTATTTAAACGAATATATTCTTTTTTGTGAGAATAGCAAATGAAAAAATGCATAATTGAAGACAATAAGTTAATAAAAGAATGGGATTGGGAGAAGAATCAATCACTTGGTTTAAATCCAACTGTTTTAACTGTCGGAAGTGGAAAGAAAGCTTGGTGGAAATGTAATAATAATCACTCTTGGTTTGCTAGGATTGACCATAGAAGCAATGGGGCAGGATGCCCTTATTGTTCAGGATCATTACCTATTGATGGCATTAATGACTTAGTTTCAACGTGTAAGCAAACTTTGGATTATTGGGATTTCGATAAGAATATTGGCGTTAGTCCAAATGATTTCCTTCCTAATAGTGAGAGAAGAGTTTATTGGAAATGTTCTAAAGGTCACAGTTGGAAAACAGCCATTGTCAATTTTACAAAAAATCCATCTTGCCCTTATTGCAGTGGTAAAAAACTATTGTATGGGTTGAATGACTTGGAAACCATCTATCCTGATATAGCAAAAGAATGGAACTACGAAAAAAATAAAGATAAACCTAGGGATTATTTTAAGTCATCGAATAAAGTGGTTTGGTGGAAATGCTCAAAGGGGCACGAATGGAAAGAAAGAATATCTGGAAGAACCACCCAAGGCCTAAGCTGTCCTTATTGCTCTCATAAAAGGGCATCTGATGAGTACAATCTTCTTAAAATAAATCCAGTATTGTGTTCTGAATGGGATTATGAGAAAAATGGCGGTTTAAAACCATCAAACTATTTGCCTTTTTCTAATGAAAAAGTGTGGTGGAAATGCAAGTACGGTCACCATTGGAAAACTACCATCAACAATAGAGCTAACGGTAATGGATGCCCAATTTGTAAGAAAAATCTTCAAACTTCTTTCCCAGAACAAGCAATTTTCTATTATTTAAAGAACGTTTTTATCGACACAGTAAATGAAGATAAATCTTTTGGCGTTGAACTAGATGTCTATATTCCTAGTAAGAGAATTGCTTTGGAATATGATGGTGTTGCATTTCATAAAAACGAACGCAAAAGAAACATAGATATAAAGAAAAATGAACTATGTATAAAAAACAATATACAGATGATTAGAATTTTAGAAAAAGGCTTAGAACCATTCGATAATTGTAAATGTTTCACTAGAGAAGACACAACTTCTGATAAGTCTCTTGAGAATATTCTTAAAACAATTTTTACTTATTTGGATCTAGATAATAGCCACATCGACATTGAAGCAGACCGGATCAACATCCTATCTCTCTATCTTTCTTCAATAGAAGAAAACAGTCTAGCATCAGTGCGTCCAGACCTACTAAAAGAATGGGATTACGAAAAAAATGGAAATTTGCAACCAAACATGTTTACAAAAGGTAGTTCTCAAATTGTTTGGTGGAAGTGTTCTAAATGTGGTTATAGCTGGAAATCACATATTTATTCAAGAACAAGTGGACATGGCTGCATTAAATGTGGAAGAGAACTAACAACTAAAGGAAAACAAAAACGTGTAATTTGTATTGAAACAAACGAAGTGTTTAATTCGGTTATAGATGCCGAACAAAAAACAAAGGCCAACAAGAACAGCATAATTAGATGTTGCAAAGGAAAGGGCCAAACCGCCGGTGGATACCACTGGAGATATGTAGATTGATAATTTCCCTGCTGACAATAATATCAAAGCGCGGCAGTCTTTAAGTATATCTTTACAGAAAGAGAGAACGCCATGACTGATGAAATTCAATTACGGTGCCAATTCGCATTGGCTATCGTAGACTCGATCTGGCTAAAGGGTAAAATCTCTGATGAAGAAAGGCTTAAAGCGAGGCTCTTAGTTATAGAAAAATACGCACGATTTGAAGAGAAACAATTGATACTAAAAAAGTATAAAAGATAGGTTCAAGTCCTGTCACCTCAGCGTTTTTGTATCAAAGAGCTTCTCACACCTATCGGAAAAAGCTTATTTCTTATCAGCAATATTCTTCTAGCCCATTCGATTAGTAATCTCTGAGAAATCAGGGATTTTTTTATGATAATAGTTTTATAATAAGTTTATGAGATATTTAAAAACTACATTTTTATTGATTGTTCCTTTTCTTTTAACATCTTGTGATGGTGTTTCTCAAAGGATTTATCAACAAGAAAAAATCACCGGTGATTTATATTTCCAAGATGTCACCGCAACGATGCAATCAAACAAAAAAGTTGTATTAAGCTATAAAGATATAGTGTGTGAGCCTTCATCTATCAAAAATAATGGTGGTACTCTTTATACGACGGAGCATGAAACTTCTAGTTGGATTGGCGTAAAAACCAAAACCACGCATCATTGGTACATCTATGATGTACAACTTAATGGGGAAGATCAAAATAAGATATCTAATGTGTTTAGAAAATTATTAGACGAACAAATTGAAATTCTTAAAGGAAGAGGCATCTATCAAGGAGAGATAACGGTTCTAGACTATGATGTCACCGGTGTGGCGCTAGGAGAAGTTGAAGCTAAAGTAGATGGAAAATATGAAAAATCAAATTATTATGTCTACGCGAAACTAGGACAGTCATTTTATTATAACGGTAACGGCTCATATACTATGGCGCCGGAAATAGGTAATAACAAATAATCTCTGCGAGGTCAGAGTTTTTTTTATGAATGAAAATTATTTTCATTAGTTTTAGAATGGATAGATATTAGAGGTTTTTAAATTATGGTTGCCAAAATATTTGAAGTAGTGATGTTAGTGATGTTCGGGATTAGTTGGCCGATTAATCTCGCGAAATCCATTAAGTCAAAAAGCACTAAAGGAAAGAGTCTAATATTTTTAATATTAATTGATGTTGGATACATCTTTGGCATGATGTCAAAGATCTTCTCTACAACATTTGTGTGGTCTACTGACTGGTGGGTATTTGCTATATATGTAGTTAATTTCTGCTTTGTCAGTGCAGATTTAACAGTCTATTTCATCAATAGGAATAGAGAGAAGAAAGAATTACAAGTAAATTAAAAAGAGCCGCAAGGGAGCGACTCTTTTATTTTGGCTGAGCTTATTTCTTTTCTTCTAAAATTTCAGCACGGCGAACTTTACATAATTTTGCAAGTTCCATTAAAGCTTTTCTGGCGCGGCCAGCAGCGGCTTTGTTGCCCTTAGCGACGAATTTTTCGTTTTCAGCGACAAATTCTTCATAAGCGGCTTGGATTTGTTCTAATGTTGTCATTAACTATGTTCTCCATTGGCCTGTTAAGGCGCTTCTATACCTCTATTAAACCAAATTTAGAGAAATTTCTAAAACATTTTTTACATTTTATCAGCATTTTTTCTTTAATTAGAGCATTTCAAATAGCGATTTGTTCAATATTCTCTCTTTTTCATTAAAGGGATTAGACCTACAATAAAGAGGTATAGAAAGAGGTTATCGACATGAACAAAGAACAACTATTAAAACTAAACGAAGATTTCTTAGAATCTTTAGATGATAAATCCTCTTCTTTATTAAAGGAATTAACCAAAGGACAACATCCTTCCACATTAGTGGTGTGCTGTTCTGATTCACGTGTGGTTCCTGAAAAGATATTTCATTCCACATTCGGTGATATCTTTGTCATTAGAACTGCTGGTAATCTTATCAATGAAGGTGAATTAGCCTCAGTGGAATATGGTATTGAACATTTAAAAGTGTCTTTAGTGGTGGTTCTTGGCCACACCCACTGTGGAGCGGTCCACGCTTCTATCCACAATGAGAAAGGGTTGTATCTCTCTCCGATTTTAGATCGCATCAAAAAGAATATTTCTTTAGAAAAAGACGAAAGAGAAGCCTCTATTATAAACGCCCAAAAGGAAGCGGAATTCATTAAATCGAAGTTTCCTAATTATCAAGGGGAAGTCATTTCTCTACTATATGATATCGAAACAGGAAAAGTTTCTTAAAAATCTTAATTTATCAAATTAATAGGTCTACAATATTAAATCAAAAGAAGGTAAAAAAATATGAAAGTAATCGTTGGTAATAATGAACAAATTAGTAAATTAATCGCTGAGGAATTTATCAAACAAGTAAATGAAAAACCTAATTCCGTTTTAGGCTTAGCGACAGGAACATCTCCGTTAAAAGTTTATGCGAATATGATTAAAGCCTATAAGAACGGCAAAGTATCTTATAAAGATGTCGTCACCTTTAACTTGGATGAATATATCGGTCTTGAAGGCACACACAACCAATCTTATCGCTATTTCATGAACGACAATCTATTCGATCATATCGATATCGATAAAAATAACACCCATGTCTTATTAGGTGTTGGTGATTATCTTGCTTATGCAAATCAATATGATGAATTAATTAAACAAGCGGGTGGTATCGATTTACAAATCTTAGGTATCGGTAGTGATGGTCATATCGCTTTTAATGAACCAGGCACACCCTTTGATTCCTTAACACACGTTGCCGAATTAGCGGAATCCACAATTAAAGATAATAGTAGATTATTCAATGATATCTCCGAAGTTCCCACCAAAGCGGTGACTATGGGACTTAAGAGCATTATGAATGCGAAGAGAATTGTTCTTATCGCGACTGGTAAGAATAAAGCCCAAGCCATCTATAATTTATTAAAAGGAAAAATGACGGAAGAAGTTCCTTGTTCCATCTTACAAAAACATCCTGATTGCACGATCTACGTGGATGAAGAAGCTTATAGCTTAGTCAAATAAAAATAAGGCCGAGAGCCTTATTTTTTTCCGTGCTTTTCCTCTTGGAATTTCTTGAGCATCTGGAAGGTTTCTTCTGACAATATATGCTCAATCGCACATGCGTCTTTATAAGCGGCATCTTCTCTGACACCAGCATCGATTAATGTTTGAGCGATAATGCGATGTTTTTCTAATGTATTAGAACCGATTCTTTCTCCTTCAGGAGTGAGGGAGATATCACCGGTATCTTCATCGACGATGACATAGCCATAAGATTTTAATTTCTTTAAAGCGATAGAAACACTAGCTTTTGAGAACGACATAAAATTCGCTAAATCGATAGCGCGAACTTTATCTCTTTGCTCTTTTAGCATGAGGATCTTTTCTAAATAATCTTCGATGGATTCTTTCTTGTTATACATGATTTCTTATTTTACAAAATAATTTGACTTTTCTCAATAAGGGTAATAATCTATGTATAGTTAGTTAATGCTAACTTATTCAATTTCGAATACATGTCATTGAAGACGGCTCATGTCTATAATAACCTCCCTATGATGATTTTCCTTTCTTGGCCGTCTTCAATATTTGGAGAACAATATGCAAATGTATAGATATATTATCGGCGTTGGTGGTATGGCGTGCGGTTCTTGCGAATCTCATGTCAATAATGAAGTGAGAAAGCATTTCCCTAATGTCAGTGTCAAATCTTCTCATTTAAAAAATCAAACCATTATTGAATCAAAAGAGAAGCTCGATTTAAAAGAAGTGGAGCAAGTCATCATCAATACGCATTATGACTTCCTCTCTATCGAAGAAGAAATTTACGAAAAGAAATCCTTCTTCCAAAAACTGTTTAAGAAGAAATAAAGCCGCGGAACAATCGCGGTTTTTTCTTTAGAAAAGAGATAAAATACTGAATTAGATTTATATTTTAACTCGGTATTTTTTATTAATTATTACGTAATTTGTTGAATTTCCTTTTTTTCTATATGATAATAGTACACGAGGAAAATAATATATGAAAATGTTCGACTTGAAAGGAGCAGTTCTAGGTTTAAGCAAGCCTTCAATTGTTTCTTTACTCAACGCAATTGAGCTTTACAAGGGTAAAACACTCTCTGTAAGCAAGATTAAAAAGGTTGACGCATTGAAATCCATCGCTCGTAGAAGCGCTGTTTTAGCCAGCAACGCGATTGGTAGTGTCTACATTACGGAAGAACGTGAAAAAGCTCTCTTTATTAAAGGTAGCCAACCCCAAACTTTAGAAGAGCATATGGTCTGCGGTTATTCCCAAGCGATTGATTTAATCAATTCCGTTTATAAATTCCAACCTTTTGATCGCTCATTCATCTCAACGTTACATTATTATATCTATAAGGACTATAATCCTGATTTCGGTGGTCGCTTCAAAGATAGTCAAAACTATATTCAAGAAGCGATGCCCGATGGTTCATTTAGAACGATTTTTGTATCCTCCGCACCAGAAGAAGTTTTACCGCTTCTCGATAACTTAATTTATCAATTCAATTTATGCGCGGCGGATGAAGATTGTAACAAATTAGTTCTCATCGCAACATTTATGTTGGATTTCATGTGTATTCATCCTTATAATCATGGTAATGGCCGTGTCAGCCGTTTAATTCTTGATTTCTTATTAAAGAAATTCGGATACGATGTTGATGAATATTACGCTGTCGGTTATTTGATGCGTCAACATCTCGGCGAATATATCGATGCTTTCGAAGCTTCCAGTAAGAATTGGCATGATAATGATAATGATTATGAACCATTCGTCACCTTCATTCTCAAACGTATCTTAGAAGCTTATCGTAAACTCGATTACATCATGGAAGTTAACGCTTTAGAAACTACTAGTGAAGAGAAAGTATTAAAAGTAGTCGTCGATAGCGCTACACCAATCAGTAAAAACGTGGTGGTCAATATTCTTTATGCGACCAGCCAAGCCACGATTGAAAAAGCGTTGGCAAAATTATTAAAAGAAGGCCGTATTCAATTAATCACAAAAGGCCGTTATTCAAAATATTTTAGAACTTAAGGGGAAAAATTATGGCAAAGTATGATGCAAAACACATTCGTAACGTTATCCTTCTTGGTCACCAAAGCTCTGGTAAAACATCTTTAGTTGAATCATTAGCGTTACAAACTGGCCTCATCGGTGTTAAAGGTGAAGTCGAAAGAAAAAATACTCTCAGCGATTATAGCGCTGACGAATTAAAACGTGGTGCCTCCATTCAAACCGCAGTCATTCCCATGGTTTATCAAGATAACAAGATTAATGTTATCGATATTCCTGGTAATGATGACTTCATGGCCGAAGTGGTCGGTGTCACTGGTATCATGGAAGGCGCGATTTTATTAGTCGATGCTTCCGTCGGTGTGCAAGTCGGTACCGTCAAACACTGGAAACAATTAAGAAAAGCGGGCACTCCAACCCTTATCTTTGTTAACAAATTAGATAAAGATAACGTCAATATTGACGAAGTCTTAGCTGATATTAACGAAAAATTAGGTAAGAACGCTATCCCATTCTGCTATCCATTAGGTCATGGCGCGGGATTTGATGGCTATGCCAACTGTGTCACCCTTAAGGCTTATAAATATACAGGCAAGGGTGAAGAAGAAATCGAAATTCATGAAGATAAATTAGCGAAGATCGATGGCTTCCATGGTCAAATTCTTGAAGAAGTCGCTAATACAGATGAAGCTTTATTAGAAAAATTCTTCATGGAAGAACCCTTCACTGAAGAAGAAATTAAGACCGCTTTAAATAAAGGTGTTGCCTCTGGACAAATCGTTCCTGTCTTAGTTGGTAGCGCGACAAAGAATATTGGTATTTCTACTTTATTAGAAATGATTACCCATTACTTACCATCTCCTGCTGATGTGAAACCACTTCCTGCTAAAGATGATAGCGGTAAACCAGTGGAGAGAAAATGCTTAGAAAGCGAACCATTCTCCGCTTATGTCTTCAAGACTGTTGTCGACCCATATTCAGGTGTCATCAATATTTTAAAGGTGCAATCCGGTGTCTTACATGTCGGCGATGATGTCTACTGCAATGGTAGCACTCAAAGAATTAGTATGCTTTATAGCATGTCCGGTAAAAAACTCGATAATATTACCGAACTCGTCGCTGGTGATATCGGTGCGGTCACCCGTTTAGAAAAAGTCGCTTCTGGCGATACATTATCCTCTCCAAAAGCTCCTGCCATCTTAGAAGGCGCCAAATATCCTAACGCCGTTATCTATCAAGCTATCGTTTTAGCCAATAAGAACGACGAAAGTAAGATTGGCCCTGCTCTTAGTAAGATGCAACTAGAAGACCCCTGTATCGAGGTCAAACGTAACAATGAGACCAAACAATTATTATTAGGTGGTGTCTCCGGTTCTCATATCGGATTCGTCGTTGATAAATTAAAAGGTTTATATAAGATTGATGTGACCACCGAACCGATGAAAGTCGTCTATCGTGAATCTATCAAGAAGACCGCTGAAGGTGATGGTAGATATGTCAAACAATCTGGTGGTAGCGGTTTCTATGGTGTCGTCAAGATGAGATTTGAACCGGCAGAAGAAAGCGTCTTTGCTGAAGAAGTCTTCGGTGGCGCTGTTCCAAAGAACTACTTCCCTGCTGTTGAAAAAGGTTTCTTTGAAGCCCTCAATAGTGGCCCATTAGCCGGATTCCCTGTTATCGGTGTTAAAGGTGTCTTAGTTGATGGTAAGTATCACCCAGTCGATAGTAACGAACAAGCCTTCAAAATGGCTGGTATCTTAGCGTTCAAAGATGCTTATCCAAAATGTTCGCCAATCATTCTCGAACCAATCATGAGAATTAGAGTCAATATCGAATCCAGATATACTGGTGACGTCTTATCCGACTTAAATACTCGTAGAGCGAGAATCCAAAACATCGAAGAAAAAGAAGGTTCACAAGAAATTGAAGCCTTAATTCCCGAAGCGGAAATCGTCGACTATGCGACTCAATTAAAATCCATTACCCAAGCTAGTGGATCCTTCTCTAGAGAATTCGTCTCTTACGAAGAAGTTCCTGAATACTTAAAAGACAAAGTTATTAAAGAAAACAAAATCGCTCAATAATAACTGAGTAAGAAGGCACCATCAATGATGGTGCTTTTTTCTTGTTCATTTAGTGATATTTTGATAATGTTAAACCATGAATATATTATTAACTAATGATGATGGATATAATTCTGAAGGCATTCTTCTAATGAAGAAACTCCTTTCTAAATACGGCACTGTGGTTATCGTAGCACCCGATTCTCCGAGAAGTGGTTATTCCGCTGCTTTAACATTAAGGGATCCGATTCAATTAGAGGAAGTGGAAAAGAATGTTTTTAAATGTAGTGGCACACCTGTCGATTGTGTTTCCATGGGTTTATGCTGCTTAAATGTTGATTTTGATTTGGTGGTATCCGGTTGCAATAACGGATGGAACATCTCTTATGACACGATGTATAGCGGCACGATTGGTGCGACTTTAGAAGCGATGATGTTCTTTAAACCAGCGATTGCTTTTTCTATCTATCATCACGGTTATTTAGACCAGGTCGAAAAACACTTTGAAGAAGTGTGGGATTATATTAATAAATATAAACTAATCAGTAATGAATATATCTTAAATATCAATTTTCCAAAGGATGAAGTAAAAGGTCTTTCTTTATCTTCTTTATATTATCGTAAAGATCAAAATTACTTCACCAAAGAGGAAGATGGATATCATGCATATAGGCACTGCCAAACCAATTTTGACGATGATAAAAATAGCGATTGTTATCATGTTGAACATGGAATAATCTCCATATGTCCCTTATCTAGAACTTATTTTAATAAAGAAATAAAAGTTCGATTAGATGAGAAAATAAAATAACCTTTAGTAATATTTAATTAAAAATATTGACTTATAAATGGCTTGGTCATATCATTTAGTAGTTAGGAAATACTAACTGGAGGAATTTATTATGCCTATAATGCTTGCACCCTTAAATGAAGAAGTTCGTGTTATTAAAATCTTAGCGGATGAAAAAACTAAGAAGCATTTAGAATCTTTAGGTATTTTAGTGAACTCCAAGCTTATCGTTCTCTCATCGGTTAATGGAGGTGTTGTTGTAGCGATTAAAAACGGCCGACTAGCTTTAGACCATGAGATTGCGAGCAAGATACTAGTAGCGTAGAAAGGTAGGAAATTATGCTTAAAAAACTAGTGGAATTTAAAATAGGCGAGACTGGCCTAGTGAAAAAAGTCGAAGGAGAAGGAAGATTAAGAAGAAGACTCTTTGATATGGGTATTACTCCCGGTACTTCTATTTACCTTCGCAAAGTAGCCCCTCTCGGAGATCCTCTAGAAATCACAATTAGAGGATATGAATTAACGCTTCGTAAAACAGAAGCGGAATTGGTGGTCTTAGAAGTGGAGGAAAGTAAATGATGAAACGCTTTGCTTTAGCGGGCAATCCGAACTGCGGAAAAACCACATTATTTAACTCTCTTACTGGTAGTACTGCCCATGTCGGTAATTGGCCTGGTGTTACCGTAGAAAAGAAAACTGGTACTTATAAGAAATTAGAAGAACCGATTTCTATTATTGACTTACCGGGAATTTATTCTTTATCACCATACACTAACGAAGAAGTAATTTCGAGAAATTACATCTTAGATGAGCATCCGGATGCTGTTATTAACATTCTCGATGTTACTAATCTAGAAAGAAATCTCTATTTAACTACTCAATTATTAGAAATTAATGTTCCTTTAATCGTTGCTTTAAACATGGTCGATGTCTTAAACAAACAAGGCAGTGTTGTTGACGTAGCAAAGATTGAAGAAAAACTCGGTGTTCCTGTTGTCGCTGTAAGCGCTTTAAAAGAAGATAATCTCGAAGAGCTTATGAAAAGAGCGTTAGAAGCCAGCAAAACTCCTAGAGAAGGAAGAACTATTATTAATCATAAAGATGTCCTTCATTTAGTGGGCGATGTGAATATCGCTTTTAAAAGTAAAGAAGTCGATGATCCATTATTCCACGCGATCCGTTTAGCGGAAAATGATGAATTAGAGGTCAAGAATCACCCGGATTTATTACCTCTTGTCGATGATTTCAAAAAGACCTTCGATGATGAGACCTTTGGTAATGATATCGAGGCCATTATCGCAGATAATAGATATCACTTTATCGATGACAATTTTAAAGATGTTATCACCCTCTCTAAAGAGCAACAAGAAGTGAAGGAAACAAAAACTTTAAAAATGTCCCGTTCTGATAAAATCGATAAAGTTTTAACACATAAAGTTTTTGGTTTAATTATCTTTGCTATTATATTATTTGCTGTATTTCATCTCACTTTTGCTGAGAATTTCTTATTCTTAGGCGGAATATTTGAGGCCAATAATATTGCTCCCTCATTAGCAGGAACTCCTTGGGAAGGTTTGTTCTGGACTAGTTCCGGCATCAATTCTCCTGGTGTTATGTTATTTAACGCTTTCGATATGACTTTCTCCTGGTTTACTGATCAAGTGGCCGGGTGGATGTCGGAAGCGCCAGGATGGGTTTCTGGTTTAGTTTGTGATGGCATCTTAACTGGTTTATTTTCTATCTTAGGATTCTTACCACAAATTCTTGTATTGTTCCTCTTCTTCGCAATTATGGAAGATACTGGTTATATGGCTAGAGCTGCCTTTATCTTAGATAGAATCTTTAGAAGATTCGGCTTATCTGGTAGAGCCTTTATCCCGATGATTATGGGCTTTGGCTGCTCAGTTCCAGCGATGATCAATACCCGTACCTTAGGTGATGATAGAGAAAGAACCTACACGATTAGAGTTATTCCTTTCTTCTCTTGTAGTGCAAAATTACCGATATTAGTTGCTATTTCGGGCGGCATCGCTCAAGCATTTGGATTTAAGTACACTGATTTAATTACTTATTCAATGTATGTTGTCGGCGTAGTCATTGCCATTATTTGTGTCCTTTTAATGAAGAGCACAACGCAAAGAGGTGACGTGGCTCCATTTATAATGGAGTTGCCAGAATATCACTGGCCACAATTCAAATCTTTGATGATTCACTTATGGGATAAGGCCAAACACTTTGTGAAGAAAGCCTTTACCATTATCTTGGCTTCTACAATTGTAATATGGTTCTTAACTAATTTTGGATGGGATTGGCATATGGTAGAAGAGATGGATAAATCCATCCTTGCTTCTATCGGACAATTATTGCAACCAATATTCACTCCATTAGGATTTGGTTCACAGTTAACTTCTATTGGCTGGGTATTTGCTGTTGCGGCCATTACTGGTTTAATCGCAAAAGAAAATGTTATTGCCACATTTATCACTTTAGGTGGTTTAGCGGTTGCTTATATCAATAGCGGCGCTGTTGATCCTTCTATTATCGAAGCCATGGAAGCAGATGAAGAAGGCATTGAAGCGACATTTGCGATGATTCAAGCTTCTGGTATCACCTGGCAAGGCTGTATATCTTTTATTGCCTTTAATATGACGACAATTCCCTGCTTTGCTGCTGTGGCGACAGCAAAAGCCGAATTACCCAAAGGTAAATTAAAATGGACACTCTTATTCTGGGTTTTAGCCAGCTATATCGGTAGTTCAGTTATTTATTCAATTCTCAGTTTATTCCCCACTAATTTGCACGGAGAAGCCTATTATAATGGTCAATTAGCTTGGGCTATCCCAGTTTCTATAGTGGTTATTGCTCTTGGCATATTAACACCATTTGCCATTAAACTTTGGAATAAAGTAAGGGATAGAAAAGCTGCGGCTTAAGGAGAAAGATTATGTTCCAATCACCCGAATGGTTATGGTTAGAAATATTAGTACTAGTATTAGTGGCTATTTTCCTTATGGCTTTATTAGGCGTTTATATCTACAAAAAGATTCATCATCTTCCTACGGGCGAATGCGCTTCGTGCCATGCCGGCAGTAAAAAAATGCTCAAGCAATATCATAAAATGTACGGGAAAAAATCATAATTATAACAAGGGAGAAGTTAATTGCTTCTCCTTTTTATAAAAAAACAATCATATTTTAGCAAAATAGTATATAATACTAACGAAAAAGGAAGAAAAATTATGCCATTAGTTAATTCAAAAGAAATGTTTGAAAAAGCCTATAAAGGCGGATATGCCATCGGCGCTTTTAACTGCAATAACATGGAAATCGTGCAAGCGATTACCGAAGCTGCTAAAGAATGCAACTCTCCAGTTATTCTCCAAGTCAGCGCTGGCGCAAGAAAATATGCCAAACAAGGTTATTTAAAACACTTAGTGGAAGCCGCAGTTGAAGATACCGGTTTACCAATCGTTTTACACCTTGATCACGGCGCAGACTTCGAAATCTGCAAAGAGTGTATCGATGGTGGTTTCACCTCTGTTATGATCGATGCTTCTAGCAAATCATTCGAAGAAAATATCGCTTTAACCAAGAAGGTCGTTGAATATGCTCACGACACAAGCAAACACCCATACGTTACCGTTGAGGCCGAATTAGGCACTTTAGCTGGTATCGAGGATGATGTTAAAGTTGAACACGGTGCTGAATCCTATACCCGTCCAGAAGACGTCGAAGAATTCGTTAAACGTACAGGTTGTGATAGCTTAGCTATCGCAATTGGCACAAGCCATGGCGCTTATAAGTTCAAACCAGAACAATGCACACGCGATCCAAAGACAGGTGTCTTGTTACCTCCTCCATTAAGATTTGATATCTTAGAAGAAGTTAGCAGAAGATTGCCAGGATTCCCAATCGTTTTACACGGTTCCTCCTCTGTTAACCAAGAATACGTTAAAATCATCAATGAAAATGGTGGTAAATTAGTCGACGCAGTTGGTGTTCCAGAAGAACAATTAAGAAAAGCTGCGAAGATGGCTGTCTGTAAGATTAATATTGATAGTGACTTACGTTTAGCTTTAACCGCCGGAATTAGAGAAGTCTTGACTCATCAACCAGAAGTCTTCGATCCACGTACCTACTTAAAACCCGCTCGTGAATATGTTAAACAATTAGTGAAACATAAAATCACTGATGTCTTAGGTAGTAACGACAAATTATAATATCTAAAAAAGATATAAAATAGGGCAAGTTAATTCTTGCTCTTTTTATTTATAAAAAGAAAAGACCACATTGCTGTGGCCTAGTCTAATAATCGTAATTCAGCTTATGCTTTCTTAACAAGAGCATCGCGGATTTCTTTGAGAAGTTCAACTTCAGTTGGTTCAGGTTTGCCTGGTTCTGGTGGAACTGGTCTTTCTTCTGGATGCTTTTCATAATAAGCTTCTTGTGCCTTGGCTTCTAATTGAGCTTTCTTGGCTGCTGCCGCAGAAATTACTTTAACAATGATAAATAACACTAAAGCAATGATTAAGAAGCTAATGATTGCTGTTAATAATGCACCCCAGTCAATGATGGCTGATCCATTGAAATAGAATCTAGCGCCATGAACAGTATAGTTACCGTTTAATTTTTGGCTTCCGTATAATAAAGCCTGACCATCATCGGTAATACCTGCTGCTTGACCGATTTTTAACGCCATTGCATCAAAATCACCCTTCGCGAATGATTGACCAACGCCATCAAAACCTTTTTGTGCATCGTTTAAAGCTGGTAAGACAGTAACTAATCCTTTTAAGCCACCAGGGACGGCCCATGTGGAAACGCTTAATAAGATGTTAACGAAGGCAGTAACGATTGCGCCGAAAGCGCCACCGATAACAACACCAACAGCCAACATGAAGGCGTTACCTTTATTGATGAATTCTTTGAATTCAGTCCATAAACCTTTGCCTTTTTTTGCTTTCTTTGCCATGATGAATTACTCCTTTCTAATAATTATGATAATCCATAATATATGAAAAATAAACTTATTTATTTTTAAGAACCTATGATTTGTAATAAAATAAAGATATGTTAAAAATTACTAATTTAGGCCATGCCTCATTTTTGTTTGAAGATGATAATTACTCGATTATCACCGATCCATATTTGGACAATTCTGTTCCTAATTTAAAATTTCCTAGAATTTCCGCTAATAAAGTATTAATTTCTCATGACCATTATGATCATTGCGGCAAAGACCTTGTGACTATAATTCCTTCTCAAAATGAGATTCCAATAAAAGAAATTATAGTACCTCATGACCACCATAATGGTGCAAAAAGAGGGTTAAATAAAATGCATTTATTCAAAATGGATAAATATACGATTTTGCATACTGGAGATTTGGGATGCATTCCGGATGAAAGCGTTTTAAAACAATTGACGGACATCGATATTCTTTTGGCGCCAATTAATGGTTTTTATACGATATCATCTAAAGAACTTAAAATTTTAATGGATTTAATTAAACCTAAAATCACTATTCCGATGCATTATTTTAAACAAATCAATCAATCAGGTTATCCAGATGGAGGCCAAATTGATTCATTCAGGCAATTAGTCCCAATCTATTTGGAGGTTAATGATTTTTCTATTAATGTTTCTGATGAATTGTTTGTTTATGATGCTTTAATTTTTAATAAAGAATTACAGGAGAAATAAAATGATTGATCTACATCTTCATTTAGATGGTTCTTTATCTGAACAAGATTTTATTTATTTAGCTAAAAAAGATGGAATCTCTCTTGGTGATAATTTTCCGCAGAATATTTACGTCCCTGATGATTGCCCATCTTTAGAAGTTTATTTAGAACGCTTTAACCTACCTTTATTATTGATGCAAAGTAGTGAGAACATTTCTTTTGTCACTCAATCTTTGGCTAAACGTCTTTATGATCTCGGTTATATTTATGCTGAAATCAGATTCGCACCTCAATTACATACGCAAAAAGGATTAAGCCAGTACGAAGTTACTTTAGCGGCCTTAGATGGTTTGAACAAAGCATTACAAGAATGTCCTGGTTTTGAGGCTAATCTTATCTTGTGTTGTATGAGGCACGGAACTGAAGATGTTAATTTAGAAACAATTGGAGTAGCTAATCAACTAAAAGGGACACGTGTTGTAGGAGTTGACCTCGCCGGTGCGGAAAGATTACATCCATCTTCTTATTACAAAAATATTTTCGATTTAGCGAAGAAATATGAATTGAATATCACTATTCATGCCGGTGAAGCTACTGGAAGCGATGAAATTATGATGGCGTTAGATAATGGCGCTACCCGTATTGGACATGGTGTTCACCTAATGGTGAATTCTCCAGATGGAGACCGCGCTAAAAGGGAGAATGTTTGTTTTGAATTCTGCCCAACCAGTAATTTGCAGACCAAATCATTAAAGAAATATGAAGATGTTCCCATAAGAGATTTTCAAGCAAAAGGTATAGACATCACTATTAATAGTGATAATATGACCGTTAGTAATACAGATGTCTATAAGGAATTTAAACATTTATATCAAACATTTAAATTAAATAAAAAAGAAGTTTATGGCTTCTTATTAAATTCTGTTAATCATAGTTTTACCAGCGAAGAAATAAAACAGAAGTTACGTGATAGATTAGATCAAAAAATTGATGATTTCTATAGCGAGATTTGTCAATAAAAAAGAACCTTAAGGTTCTTTTTATTTTGCGTATTTATCTAAGAATGATTCTAAGATCGGCTTATGATATTTTCTCGCCGATTCTTTATTCCAACTAATTGAACTATCGCTGATTGTCACTTCATCTTCGGAGAGTATTTTGCCTTCTAGAACTTCGGAAGTGTATTTCAATGATTTGACTCTATCTTCAGAATAATAGGAACGAGATACATAGTATTGTCCTTCTTCATTTTGGCTAATTGCATCATTGAAGTAGACATTCATATCGATGAGTTTGCCTTTTTCCCAAAGTTGAGTAGTGGGTACGAATCCACGGTCATAACCGAATGTTTCATCTCCTGCAGCGGACATGTGGTATTCTTGCATAAAGTCAACATAGGATTGTAATCCCGTTCCTTCAAAGCCACCTTCTTCATTGAGTAAAATACCAGGAACTGCTAAATCGATGATATAGAAGTTGGTCTTTAAATTATTTGCGTTACTGTAGGGTAATAAAACATATGGGAAACAGTCGTTACAATCAGGGCAGAAATTCCAAATATAATGAACGAGGAATTTGTCTTGAGGCTGTTCAAAAATGGCTTTGTGGAGATATTCTCTATCAACATAGAAATATTGTGGATCTCTAGCGATATTCATCACCGCTTCTCTAAAGCTTTCGAGTTTGGAGAACATCGGTTCCTTACTATTGTAGATGTATTGGTTGGCTTTCTTACCTTCTTTGAACAATGCGAAAGTGGGGTCTGTACTGCTGCTATCTAAGATAGTAAGTCCGAATTTATCATCTTCGGCACCGAATTGAGAACGGCCGATGACATATATTTTTGTGTGATAGGTTTTCACGTATTGCTGAAGAACCGGTTTAAAAGAAGCATTCCAACATCCACAGGATTTGCCTTTATCGCTATCATCGTAGACAGAAATTAAAAAGTTTTCGACGCCGTCGCTGACCTTTTTGGCAAGGCCACCATAGGTGAGTTCTGTGACATCGTCATCTATATATGTGCCATAAGTGATACGGGCTTTGAGATTTGTCTTACAGCCGGATACACCTATAGACGAAAAGGCGGTTAATGGTAAAAGTAATAATATTTTTTTCATAATTTTGTTTAAAATAATATAAACCGATTTCTATTGTTTTGCAAATAGCAATTATTTCAAGAACTTTATTAAAAAAATATTGATGTAGTCGATATATTTTGACTATTAATAACAATTTAAAAAAATATTGTTGTTTTTTAATCTTTTTAAATATATTATTTTTCACGTGAAAAATGTAGTCGTAAATTTGGGACTACGTCACACCTAATTCTATCAATGTGAGATGCATTGAAATTGACCCAATCTATTATAGAAGGACAACAGCCTCGGACAGCTAGGTCAAATGCCGGATTAGAGATAGTGATATCTTGTTATTAATTTATAAGCTTATGCTTGGAGTGAAAGTCTCCGTCGTACCTTGTGAATGTATAATAAGAGTAGTAAAAGTATTAATTTACTATATAGACTCCCAAAAACGAACTGAACTGGATTTTATCCAAACTTGTTTCCACTCAAATTAGATTCATAAGGTACAAACGAACAATTTGTATCTTTTTATTTAAAAGGAGGAAACGGATATGGAAGATAATCAATACATTATTGAACTTAACGATGTCTGTAAAAAATTCCCTGACAGCGATGTCTATGCCGTCGAGAATTTCAATTTAAAAATCAAGAAAGGTGAATTCGTTACCTTTTTAGGTCCTTCTGGATGTGGTAAAACAACAACCTTAAGAATGATCGCTGGTTTCGAATTACCCACAAGTGGCACCATTTTATTAAATGGTCAAGACATTTCTTTATTGCCTCCTTATAAAAGACCGATTAATACCGTTTTCCAAAGATATGCATTGTTCGCTCATTTAAATATTTTCAATAACATCGCTTTCGGTTTAAAACTCAAGAAAATTCCCTATGAAGTGATGACTGTGGACAAAGTCCAAATCGCTGAATTAGAGAACCAAATTAAATACGCTAAAGAAGAACTCACAAATACTTCTTGCGTCGATCAGAGAAGCGAAATCGATGAAAAGATTACCGCTTGGAACTTGGAGATTGAAAACCTCAAGAAAAATCCGAGTTTACCAGTGACTAAATTCCGTCATTACACCAAAGCGGAAATTAAAGAAAAAGTGAAAAACGCCTTAAAAGTCGTGGACTTAGAAGGATTTGAAAAACGTGATATATCTACTTTATCCGGTGGTCAACAGCAAAGAATTGCCATCGCTAGAGCGATTGTTAATGAACCAGAGATTCTTCTTTTAGATGAACCTTTAGGCGCGCTCGATTTAAAGATGAGAAAAGAAATGCAACTCGAACTCAAAGAGATGCATAAGAAAATTGGCATCACCTTCATCTATGTCACCCATGACCAAGAAGAAGCTTTAACGATGTCCGATACAATCGTTGTTATGAACGATGGTGAAATTCAGCAAATTGGTAAACCGAAAGAAATATACGATGAACCAAATAACGCTTTTGTTGCAGACTTTATTGGTGAATCTAACATTTATACTGGTACAATGGCCAAAGATAATAAAGTGAGATTCTTAAATAAATATTGGGATGCTGACCCTGTTGATTTCGGTAAGTTCCCTGTCAATGAAAAAGTCGATGTTGTCGTGAGACCAGAAGATATCATCTTAACCAAAGCGGGTAAAGGTGTTGTCGATGGTGTTATCGGTAGCAAGATTTTTAAAGGTATGCACTACGAATACATCATCAATGTCGGCAAAGCCGAAGTAGTGGTGCAATCCACTGCGGAATTAGAAGAAGGCTTAACCGTCGGACTCAATGTCGAACCAGTCAACATTCAAATCATGAAAAAACCATTCGTCAGCAATTTCTACGATGGTTATATCACCAAAGAATATGGTGTTGAATTCGCCGGTGCGGAATTCCCTATTGATATTGTCAGTTTATTCCCTGGTAGCAAAATCAACGAAGATGGCACTTTAGTGGATGAAAACAATAAAGAAATTAATGCTTACGACATGGAAGTTAATGTCGAAGTTCCTTTCGATGCGATTACCATCAGCGATGATAGTAATGCTTCCGATATCCATGGCAATATTATTTCCTTAATTTATTTAGGCGATCACTATGAAGTTATGGTGAGAACTGATGATGAAGAGGATTTCATCTTAAATACACCTGATTTATGGAATGAAAATGATAGAGTTTCCGTCATTATCGATAACTCCAAAATCAATCTAACCCGTAAAGGAAACAAGAAATAAAATGGAACAGGTTGCGACTTTAAAACAAAGGAAGAGATTTAGATTTAATTTCCGTGGCAGCTTATGTATGCCATACGGCCTTTTTATGGCCCTCTTTGTCGTCCTTCCATTGCTATTAATTTTCTACTATGCCTTTACCGATGAAAAAGGTCGTTTCACCTTTAACAACTGGGCCACTGTTTTCCAAAACGAACAGAACTGGAAAGTCATCGGTGTCACTTTTGCAATTGCCATTTTAACGACGATATTCTGCATTTTAATCGCTTATCCAATCGCTTATGTCTTATCCAATAAGAAATACAATAAAAACAAAGTTTTAGTCTATATTTTCCTGCTTCCAATGTGGGTCAACTTCGTCATTAGAACCATCGGTTTAAAAGCCATTGTAAATGGTATGAGCCAAGCTATTTTAGGTTCGGATTTAACATCTTCCCATCCCTTTGTGGCGATTGTCTTAGGTATGGTTTATGACTATTTGCCATTCGCCATCTTACCTTTATATAACCAAATGTTAAAGATGGATAAGAATCAAATTGAAGCCGCTTCTGACTTAGGCGCTAATCCGTTCTTTGTCTTTGTGAAAGTCATTATTCCTATGACTGTTCCCGGCATCATTTCTGCCGCGACAATGACCTTTATGCCGACCATGTCTTCATATGTTATCGCAAACAAGATGAGCGAAAGAAGCATGCAAATCGTCGGCAATTTAATCGAACATCAATTCTTGACATCCACCGCTGAGATATCTAATCACATCGGTTCAGTCTTATCTTTAGTCATGCTCCTCATCATCGGTTTGACCTTAGTAGTGGAGAAGACTATTGATAATAAAGATTCCGCGAAGAAAGGAGGTATTTATTAATATGAGAACCGCCGTTTTAAGCGAAGAACAAGTTAATGAAGCCCTCCGTCGTAAAAGAATTAGAGGTAAAGTGGGTAAGATAGTCATCATGGCCCTTGTCTACATCGTTTTAATCATGATGTATGCACCTCTTATCTACATCACGATTTATTCCTTTACCACTAATCAAACTACTGGTATGTGGTCCGGATTCTCTTTCCAAAACTACACAACCTTATTTAAATATTCCACCAACCTTAACGCGAAGAAGATTTGGGATGCGGCGAGAAATACCGCTTTAGTGGCGATAACCGCCGGCTTAATCTCTACCATCTTAGGAACTTTAGGTGCTATCGGTATGTATTACACTAGAAAGAAATGGATGAGAAATTCTTTAGAATTTGTTAACCAAATCCCCGTCGTTAATGCAGAAATCGTGACCGCTGTTTCATTATGCGTTTTATTCGTTATTACTTCTAAAGCGTTAGGTTTATCTAGAAGTTTCTTCACCTTAGTAGTGGGACATATCGTCTTATCTATTCCTTATGTGGTAATGTCTGTTAAACCGAAATTAGAACAGATGGATCCTTCTTTATATGAAGCCGCATTAGACTTAGGCGCTACACAAACACAAGCTTTATGGAAAGTTATCGTTCCTGATATCGTTCCTGGTATTCTTTCCGGCTTCTTACTCTCAATTACTTTATCTCTCGATGACTTTGTTATCACCGCGTTTACTAAACCGACCACAGGTGGATTTGATACCCTTTCCACTTATGTGGACTCCGCTACCGCAAAAGGTGGCTTACCCACTCAATTAAGAGCATTCACAGCGCTATTATTTGCTGTTATTTTAATAGTGATGATTCTTATGAACATCAAGAGTATTAGGAATGCAAAATTTTTAAACAAAAAGGAGAAATAAAAAATGTTTAAAGCAAAAAGATTAACATTCGCCTGCTTCCCTTTCTTAGCGGTAGGTTCCCTCGCCGGACTCGCCGCATGCCAAGAAAAATACGATGTTAAATTAGTCGTCTATAACTGGGAAGACTACATCTATGAAGGTGTTGATGAAATGGGCAACAAAGAAGACGATAGCCTCGTGGAAAGATTTGAAAAATACTACAAGGAAAAAACCGGTAAAACCGTCAAAGTTTTCTATGAAACCTTCTCTACTAACGAGGATATGTATCAACAGATCAAATTAGAATCCATCAGTCCTGATTTAATTTGTCCATCTGATTATATGATCCAAAAAATGGCTAATGATGGCATGTTAGAAAAATTCTCTTATAGTGAAGCCGATGATGCCTATGGTCCATCTTTAAAGAATTGGGAAGATTATGGTTCTCCCTATATTAGAAATAGATTCGCGAACGAAAAATTAGCTAGTGGTGAATCATTCCTTAACTATGCTGTTCCATATTTCTGGGGCACAATGGGCTTTACTTATGATCCAGACTTCTTCTCTGATGAATACGATGATTTAGTTCACTCTTGGGAATGCTTATGGAGTAAAGATAGCAAATTAAATAAAGCTTTCTCTTTAAAAGATTCAATGCGTGACACCTATGTCGCTGCAATCTTCCATGTCTTTAAAGAAGAAATCGCAGCTTTAGATGAAACGGCCTCTGATTACACACAACAATTAAACGATATCTTCAATAGATGTGATGATGCTACCATCGCGAAAGTGGAAGCAGCTTTAATTGAAGCGAAGAAATCAACCGTTTACGGCTTCGAAGTTGATGAAGGTAAAGATGATATCGTCACTGGTAAATACCACGCTAATTTGGCCTGGTCTGGCGACTCTGTTTATTCCATGGATAACGCTGAAGAAGGCGGCAAATATTTAAATTATGCCTTGCCAAAAGAAGGTAGTAATGTTTGGTTCGATGGTTGGTGCATGCTCAAAGGCGCGAATGTTGAATTATCCGAAGAATTCGTGAATTTCATTTGCGATCCAGAAAATGCTGCTTTATGTATGGACGCTGTCGGTTATACTTCCCCATTAGCAGGCGAAGCGATGTGGGATTTAGTCAATGAATGGTATGCTGCTGACGATGATGAAGAAGAAACATATACCGTTGATTTATCTTTCTACTTCGGCGATACAGTGGAAGATGCTACTATCAAAATCCCCACAAGTGAAAGAGGTCGTCAATTTGACGCTCAATACCCCACTGAAGAAGCTTTAAGAAAATGCTGCGTCATGAAAGATTTCGGCGCTCAAACCACAAAAGTTGATGAAATGTGGGCGAGAGTAAAAGCCGCTTAATAAAAAACATTTTTGCTTCTTGATATAAAATATAATGCAGTGTTATAATTCATAGCGCTGCATGATGGTTCCTTAGCCAAGCTGGTAAGGCAATTGACTGCAACTCAATGATCACTGGTTCAAATCCGGTAGGAACCTCCATGAATACAGCCACTTACTAGAGAGCCCCTAATCGGAAGAACAGAGACTCACAAGTAAGTACATATGCGCCTCTAGCTCAACTGGATAGAGTGTCAGACTACGAATCTGGAGGTTACGAGTTCGATTCTTGTGAGGCGCGCCACTTCGAGACGTAGCGTAGCTTGGTATCGCGTCTGCTTTGGGAGCAGAAGGTCGCAGGTTCAAATCCTGTCGTCTCGACCAGATTTGAAAAAAATAAGCATCCATATGGATGCTTTTTTACTGCGACCTTCAGTGAACGAAAAAAGATGTATTTGTCTATCTGAACACAATTAATATAAATGCGGAAAATGCATATAGAATGATATAAAAAAGAAATCAGTCGCTCTCCTACTTCGCTAATAATAAATACACATTTTAATAGTGTCTTTTCGTCGTGCTTTAGCTTTTCTGCTTATTTAATTATATTAATTATTGTATTTTATTCAAAAAATGTGTATTTTATTTATTGCCGACTTTATTGAGCCGGCAAAATGGGTCTATAGCTCAGTTGGGAGAGCACCTGATTTGCATTCAGGGGGTCGAGAGTTCGAGTCTCTTTAGATCCACCAGATAAGATGGCTGAGTAGCTCAGTTGGCTAGAGCAGAGAGTTCATACCTCTAAGGTCGGCGGTTCAAATCCGTCCTCAGCTACCAAATTGTTTGTAAAAGGTTTAGGCCTTTTATTTTAAAAGAAATACCTATTGTGCGTATTTCTCATATATTGCAAATCTATTTAGAGGTTTGCTACCTAATTGGACCAGTAGCTCAAAGGAAGAGCCTTCGGCCCATAACCGAATGGTTGGGGTATCGTGATCCTCCTGGTCCACCACACGGAGATTTACCCAAGCGGTTGAAGGGGTCGGTCTTGAAAACCGATAGGGGATGCAAGTCCCGCTAGAGTTCGAATCTCTAAATCTCCGCCAAAAATAACTAATTCAAATCCTTGTTTATGCAAGGTTTTTTTATTACCCTAGAAATAGGGCTTTTTTCTTGTTTAAGAGTATGATTAATTCATATTTCTTGGATTATTGGCTAAGCCTAAGTAGGTGGAGGTAGGCATATCTCTTCCTAGC
>Ga0256405_10002296_pt1 | contig 44837 bp, 36 predicted proteins | sample RumenRJG_02DNA_FD_189096 | JGI IMG/M metagenome (GOLD analysis project Ga0256405, IMG submission 189096) | Bovine rumen microbial communities from Lethbridge, Alberta, Canada - RJG_02 | ecosystem: Host-associated > Mammals > Digestive system > Stomach > Rumen | place: Canada: Alberta... | reverse complement strand
AACAGCATAATTCAGAAGGCTAAGCAGGAACAGATTACCAAGGGTAGTCCTAAAACGGACATCGTCGAGGTAATCTTCTCTGATGAAACTCCCACGTTTAATCCTATCTGGGAGTATCTGGACAGTCTGCCCAAGTGGGACGGACAGAATCATTTGGCTAAGCTCTTCAGCCGACTGCCTGGAATCAGCAGCGAACAGATGGATTTCCTGTTCATCTGGTGCCGTTCTACCGTTGCGCATTGGCGACAGAAGGATACGCTGCATGGTAACGAATGTGTGCCTACGCTGATAGGTGCTCAGGGATGTGGCAAGTCTACCTTCTTGGCTCGACTGCTGCCTCCTGAACTTCGCGAGTATTACCTCGACCATATTAATCTTAGCAACAAGTTCGACAAGGAGATGGCGCTTACCAACAATCTGATAGTAAACCTTGATGAGTTGGATGCCATTCGTCCCAGTCAGCAGGCTGCTTTGAAGCAGACTCTGTCGAAGAGTAAGGTTAACGGCCGCACCATCTATGGTTGCACTCAACAGGATCGCCCTCGATATGCATCGTTTGTAGCTACCACCAACAATCGTCATCCTCTGTCGGATGTCACTGGTAGCCGTCGATACATCTGTATCGATATACCAGAAGGCCAGTATATCGACAACTCTGGCGATATAGATTATCAGCAGCTTTTTGCTCAGATAGAGTATGAGGTAGAGGAGTTGAATGCACCTTACTGGTTTAACAACGATCAGGTGGCTCGCATTCAGGAAATCAATCTGAACTATGCCGACCAGAAGGATATTGCCGAGATAGTTGAGGCTTGTTTCCGCAAGCCTAATGAAGGCGAGAAGTCAAAGGCGATGAACTGCACTCAGATACTGGAGCAGATTACCAAGGAGTTCCCCTCTGTAAAGAAGGATATCAGCACCAAGGTTCATCTGGGATATGCGATGAAGGATCTGGGATTTAGTCACTATGAACGAGGGCATGTTAAGTTCTACGATGTTGTTCCTGTTAAAGCCGCATGATGCAAAAAAGGTGAGAGGTTGTTGAGAGGTTTAGTGAGAGGTTGAAGAAACCTCTCACGCCTCTGCACCTCCTGTGTTTATGCGGCTTTCAGCCCATCTGAATGAGAGGTGGAGAGTTTTTTTCAAAAAAAATATTTTTAGGTATTAATAGTAGTTTTTGCTACTACGTGTAGGCGCAAAAATTCCCACGTGTGGGAAATATTTTTTCTACGTGTAGTAGTAAAAACTATCTTTTTTATTATATTACTTTTGTAAAGAAAAACGAGCCGTAACTAATCAAGGGGATTGCTTACGGTTATCTGGCAGTTAGGTTACGGATATCTCGTAAAGAGGTATATGCAACGTTTCTACAGCAACGTGTGGCCTAAGTCATGCTGCTGGCAGATGGTGACGATTTGCTGGATGAGCTGGTCCATCTTGGGCACCTGGGCTACGTAGTAGGTGGGATAGTCGGGGCTAAGAACTACCAGGTTCATTGCCTTGATGCGGATGCCGTAATGGAGCTCGAGCATGTAGCGATACATATTCTGCTGGATGCAGTAATGGTAGAACGAAGTATCGGGCAGGCTGATGCCGTTGTGGCTCATCTTGCCTCTGAAACCCTCTACTATGGGCTGGCCTTGGGCGTTGACAACCTTTGACGAGCGCTTCCAGTCGTAGATGGTAAACTCGCCATCGTCGTTCTGGCAAATCAGGTCGATGGTGCCGGCTATGTTAAGGTCTTTATCGTAGACGGGCCACTCCTGGCGATAGGGCTCTATCTGATAGTCGCGGATAAAGTGGAGGAAGTGCAATTTCTCTTGCTCCACGCTAACCACCTCTGTTTCAGAGCCAAACTGCAGTTTGCACTCTGTCTCGAAGAATCCACGCTGAAAATAGTTCTCTGTCTGCAGATGAACAAACGTGCCCACTTCGCTGGCCAATCGGCCAGAGTGCGCCCACTTGTCGAGACTCTCCTCAATGGGTATGCCTTTGTATCGCCACTGGTTTTCGGCCTGAGACAAGGACTGAAACTCGTCGAAGAAATAGGCTATCAACGCACTTACCGGCAGCATGCGCTTTATACCTTTATATATATATATGTGCTCGTCGGACTCAAAATCGATGTCGGCATCCTGAGCGTAGCGGCCTGCATCGCGAAAGGTAGTCATCTTTTCGAGCATATCGGCAGTCTTATCGAATGGCTTAACCTGCTGCTTGCACTTCAGCTCATCGGCATCGAGGGCATAGCGGTCGGTTATCCACTGCTTGTCTTCGCCAGCAACCTTCTGCCAATAGGCCATCTTCAGAGCATCGTTACGGCTCCAACGCGCAACAGGGAAGGGCACTGATGTGAAGACATGCTGAGAGGCAGTATCGATATCGGCCATCATTGCAGAAACAAGCTCCACCAGAAAGTCGGCACAGATGCTGGGCTCCTGAACAATCTGCTGAGCAGCAAGACGAACAACAGTCCACCCATGACGATTAAGAAGATTATCGCGAAACAAATCGCCACACGACACGTAGTGGATAGGCTCGCGGGTAGACTTCTGGTAAGGCTCGTCTATCTCAACATCGATACGCACTTCAGGTCTGCCAGCCACTACCAGCGCCAAATCAGGGTAATAAGGTGGCTGCTTATCGGTAGTGATGATGCAGGCATTAAGAATGCACTCCACTCCTGCAGGTAACTTAGCTGACAGTTCGCGAGCAAACAGCTGCTCGTGAGTACCAGGTTTTACAAGTGGGTGGCGGCGATATGGATATGTTACAGTTCCCTTTGCCGGGAAACTTATGATAGGGTATTCTGCTTTCATGGGTGCAAAAGTACGAAAAAAGAGGGAGAAAAACAAAAAACCAAGAGCTTTTCACTCTTGGCTTTTTTATTTTTGTTGTTACTCGGGCTTGAAGCTATCTTTGCCTACACCACAGATGGGGCAAACCCAATCATCGGGGATATCCTCAAATGCTGTTCCTGGAGCGATTCCGCCATCGGGATCGCCTTCTGCTGGGTCATAAATATAACCGCAAACTTCACATACGTACTTCATAATGGTTTTGTTTTTTTTTAGTTATTAATAAGGGTTACTATTCTCTCAACAATCCGCTCGGGCGGAATGTTCTGTAAGCAAGCATAATCGCCACGCTGGCAGGGCTTGTTGCCATATATACTACATGGGCGGCACTCCAAATCAATCTGAATCACATTCTCTGGATCCTGATTATATCCCAGGAATCCTGCCATAGGATGAGTAGCACCCCAAACGCTGACTACAGGGATTCCTGTGAGCGAAGCAAGATGCATATTGGCAGAGTCCATTGAGAGCATTACGTCGAGGTGGCTCATCAGTATAAGCTCACTATACATATCCCCACAATGCTTGCCAACCCATACACACTGGCGATATTGTGCACACCACATCTGGTAGTACTTCTCTTCTTCCTCACCACGTCCGAAAAGGAAGAAACGGCCTTTAGGGTACTGCTGTATAAGACGGTATAAAACCTGCTCCATCAGTCTGGGAGGATAAATCTTACCCTCGTGGGCTGCAAACGGAGCAATGCCTATCCACTGCTCGAAACTCTTCTTTGGACCAAATATAGCAGGCAGCATATTAAGATTTCCGCCTTCAGGTGGGAAGATAGAACGGAAGTTCTTCAAGTCTACAGGATAGCCCAAGCGCTCAAATACTGCTGCATAGTTCTCGAACGACGTTGGCAGCGGCGTTCTCTTCTCCAGTTTGCCTGAAACCAGCTTGCGACGCTGACTGCGGTTTTTAATCAGATGCTCTACACGATATCTGCCAAGATTGAATCGCAGACGGAGATACTCCGAACGAAGCACATTATGCAGATCGGCCACCTTTGTGAACTGCTTGGCTACCAAGCGGCGATAAAGGGCATTAAGACCTCTAACACCGTGATACTCCTTGCTAACGTCAGCCTCCATAAAGTTAACGTTAGGAGCCAGATCATCAAACAACGGACGCGCAAACTTACGACTCAGCACCGTGATACGAATATCAGGGTACTGCTGAGCCAGCGACCAGACAACGGGCACCATCATTGCCACATCGCCCAGAGCCGAGAATCTGATGACCAATATATGCTCTTTCTTCATTGGCCTTTATTTCTGATTATACAAAATAGGATTTGTTGCAGGGTCGTTATACATCTTCATCTGGCGATATACCTTCATGTAAATGCGGCCAGCCTCAATATCCTCAAGCAGCTGGTCGATGGCCAGCGACAGGTCCTTCTGCTGTTCAAGCAGCACACCGAGCTTAGCCTTGCATCTTGCTATGTGCTCTGGCTCAGCATCGGTACGCTCCACCTGCTCCTGCATATGATAGATTTTAAGGGCCAGAATGCTCAAACGGTCAACAGCCCATGCAGGACTCTCTGTATTAAGACGAGCCTCTGGCAATGGCTTAACATTGCTATATTGCTGACGGAAGAATGAATCAATCTCCTCTACCAGATCAGTACGATCCTGATTACTGCGATCGATACGGCGCTTCAAGGCAAGAGCCTCTACTGGGTCGATATGAGGATCGCGGATGATATCTTCGTAATGCCACTGAACGGTATCTATCCAGCATTTTGTATATAGACTATATTGAATGCTGTCTTTTGTATACGGATTTTTCATGGGCGTGTTCACATCATCAGTCAGATGATAATCATTGATAGCCCGATTAAAAATTTGATTTGCTTCTGATGTAAATGACATATCATATATTAGTTTGATTTTGCAAAACTACAGAAACTTTTTCAAATATCCAACTAAAATTGAAGAAAATCATCATATTTTGCATTTTTATAGTAAACGTAACACCATAAAAGGCTTATTTTTTGCACAAATAGCACCTTAATGTGCAATCTAAAGTAAGTTTTTCTTAAAAATATTTGCATAAGTGAAAGAAAATGTGTTACTTTGCACCCGATTTCGGCAAAATGCCGGATAATTTCAAGATAGCAACATCATTATTAACAAATTAAATTATTACAATTATGTCAGAAATTGAAAGCAAAGTAAAGGCAATTATCGTAGACAAACTCGGTGTAGATGAGGCTGAAGTAAAGGCTGAGGCTAGCTTCACAAACGATCTGGGTGCAGACTCACTGGATACCGTTGAGCTGATCATGGAGTTCGAGAAGGAGTTTGGTATTTCTATTCCCGACGATAAGGCTGAGAAGATCGGTACTGTTGGCGACGCTATCGCTTACATCGAGGAGAACGCAAAATAAATTTGTTCACCAACATAATGGTTGCTTCAAAAACTCACGAAGCAACCATTATGCTTTAAATTAAGCTTATGGAATTAAAGAGAGTTGTTGTAACAGGTCTTGGCGCAGTAACACCAGTGGGCAACACTCCTGATGAGATGTGGAATAACCTGCTCAACGGAGTAAGCGGCGCTGCACCTATTACAAGTTTCGATACAACAAATTTCAAAACCAAGTTCGCTTGTGAGGTAAAGAACCTCAACGTGAACGATTTCCTGGATCGCAAAGAGGCACGTAAGATGGACCGCTATACACAGCTGGCCCTGATTGCTGCTAAGCAGGCCGTTGAGGATAGCGGCATGGATCTGGAGACAGAAGACAAGAACCGTATCGGTGTGGTTTACGGAGTTGGTATTGGTGGAATTAAGACCTTCGAGGACGAGGTGAAGTACTACGGTGTTCACGAGGCCGATGGTCCTAAGTTCAATCCGTTCTTCATCCCAAAGATGATCGCTGATATCGCTGCTGGTCAGATTTCAATTATGTATGGCTTCCATGGCCCCAACTATATCACAGCCTCAGCTTGTGCATCTTCATCAAACGCATTGGCCGATGCCTTCAACCTGATTCGTCTTGGTAAGGCTAACGCTATCGTTGCTGGTGGTGCCGAGGCTGCTATCTGCGCTACTGGCGTAGGTGGTTTCAATGCCATGCACGCTCTCTCTACTCGTAACGACGAGCCAGAGAAGGCAAGCCGTCCATTCAGCGCAAGCCGCGATGGATTCATCATGGCCGAGGGTTCTGGCTGCTTGATTCTTGAGGAGCTCGAGCACGCTAAGGCTCGTGGTGCTAAGATCTACGCAGAGATGGTTGGTGCTGGTATGAGCGCTGATGCTCACCACATCACAGCTTCTCACCCAGAGGGTCTTGGTGCTAAGCTCGTTATGCAGAATGCACTCGAGGATGCAGGTATGAAACCTGAGGACATCGACTACATCAACGTACACGGTACTTCTACCCACGTTGGTGATATCTCTGAGGCTAAGGCCATCAAGGAGGTATTTGGCGATGCTGCCTTCAAGCTCAACATCTCTTCTACCAAGTCAATGACTGGTCACCTTCTTGGTGCTGCTGGTGCTGTTGAGGCAATGGCTACCGTTCTGGCTGTTAAGAACGATATCATTCCTCCAACAATCAACCACGAGGATGGAGATGAGGATCCTGAGATTGATTACAATTTGAACTTCACATTCAACAAGGCTCAGAAGCGTGTGGTACGTGCTGGTCTCAGCAATACCTTCGGCTTTGGCGGTCACAATGCTTGTGTAGTATTCAAGAAGTATGAAGCTTAATAACATCATTGATAGAATAAAGCTCCCTTTCCGCAAGGAGAAGGAGCTTTTTTCTTCGCTTTATGAGATACTGGGATTCTACCCACGCAACATCGAGTATTACAAGATGGCGCTGATGCACAAAAGCATCCGTAAGCGCAACGACAAGGGCAAACCGCTTAATAATGAGCGACTTGAGTTTCTTGGTGATGCCATACTCGACGCTGCTGTAGGTTATATCGTTTATCAGCATTACGAGGGTAAGCGCGAGGGATTCCTTACCAATACACGTTCCAAGCTCGTTAGTCGTGAGACGCTTGGAAAGCTTGCCTCAGAGATGCATCTTACCAATCTGCTGCTATCGGCAGGCCACTCTACATCGCACAACAGTTATGTTGAGGGTAACGCCTTCGAGGCATTGGTTGGAGCCATCTATCTGGATCGAGGCTACGAGGCTTGCCTCTGGTTCTTCGAAAAGCAGGTGCTTGGCAAGTATATCGACATAGACAAGGTGGCATTCAAGGAGGTAAACTTCAAGTCAAAGCTGCTTGAATGGAGCCAGAAGAATCGTGTACGTTTGGAGTATAAACTCACAAAGCAGAAGAAGGATGAGAACGGAAGCCCTGTTTTCACCTATATGGTACTGATTGAGGGCGTTAGCGGCGAGAGTGGTTCTGGCTACTCTAAGAAGGAAGCGCAGCAGAAAGCATCAAAGGACACTCTGCAAAGACTTAAGCGCGAACCTCAGTTTGTTGACGCTGTGTTTGCTGCCAAGACAGCTCGCACCCAGATGGAAGAAGAGCCTGCTATGGCTGTACCAAGCACAGAGCAGGAGCAGAACTTCATCATTGAACAGGACACAACTCCTGCTAATGATGCAGAAACCAAGGTTGACGAGAAACAAAACAATGTTTCAACAATAGATTTCACTGATAAGGAATTCGACCTTTCAGACATCTCGCACAAGGAGAAATCGCGCGAAGAGATTATTGCTGAAGCCGAAGCAGCAGCCTTCTCTGAAGACTAAGCATCAAGCACATTTAGATAAAAGTAAGCAAAGGGGCAGTTTGAAGTAACCAAACTACCCCTTTGTCGGTAATAAACCAATACTTTCTTACGATTTTAAAACTAATATTATTTACTTCCCAGTAAACTTTCCAACAAAAAGAATCACTCCCGACGACTGCTCGCGAATGACATAAACAAACGGGCGGTTGGCGTAGAAGGTAGCCTTAGGATAAACTGGCGGCTCTGACGGATAAGAAGTAGTAAAATTCGCACCTGCGATGGTTACAGCAGCGGCCTCCGATCCTTCTTCGCTCACCTTAATCTTTGCCTTTTGGCGCATCATACTTATATATAGGTTGCCATTCTCGCACATATTGGGGATTTGGGAGAAATCACAGTCGAAAGCCAGATGGATGCCCAGGTTCTGCATCAACGGGATGAGTCCGCCAACCTCCTTACTATCTGTATCCGATTCCGTTTCGTAGCGAGGCAGTTTCAGATCAACCTCGTAGGGCTCAAACACGCCGCCCATCGTTCCGCAGAAACTCTCCACATCGGCAAAACCCACTTTCGACAGATGCTCGATGACGTCATCAATGGTTTTGCCTTCCTCGGGCAGCATCACCGTCATGTTCCAATAGCCATTGCCGTAAGGCATCTTGATGGCTGAGTATAGCCCGTTGTTCACATACGATATCAGCACGTTCTGGTGCATCATGGGCACCTTGCCTTTGCCGTCGAACAACTCATCCTTGGTGTTCTTCGCATCAAACTTCGAAGCCCAGTCGGCCTTGAAGTAGATAGCGTTCAGTAGATAGGATACTGCCGTAGGTTCAGTCTCGGCGATGATGTCTTTTATCATACCGTTGGTCTTGTCGTTGCACCAATTGTTGATAACGTCGGCCGATTTCTTTGTCTCTGCAAAGTTCAGCGCCTCGGCCTTAGCATCGTAATAGTCGGCGACATCCTTCTCGAATTGCTTTTTCAGCTTGTATTTCTCGTTCAGAAAAATGGCGTTAGCGATGTTAAGCGTTACCTTGTCATCAACCTTTGGCAGATTATCGATAAGATTCTTGCAGTAGTCGTTCACGGCCTTGATGCCTCCCTGGTGGAAACCTAAAGTCTGCTCCAGCTCTTCTTCCGTCTTTCCGATAGCTGCATCGTTCACCATTCCTAAGGCGTAGGTGATGCTGAGTGGCGAGTAAATAAAGCTCTTACTGCTACGATCCGTTTCGTTAACGCTTTTCAGAAAGTTCAGCGTAAACTGGTTGTTGTCGTTTACAAACACACGCTGCTCCTGAGTTAGCTGTATAGGCTTTGATTCACCCAGCATGTTTACAACTTGCTTGGGTTCGAGCTGCTCAATCTCTTCTGACGAGCTGCATGAAAGGAGGCTCGAAAGGATGACTCCACTCAGCACTATGGCCGATAATAAAAATAGGTTCTTCTTCATATTCACAACGTTTTTTGGTTTCATTCTGCTCTTATAATGCAGCAAAAGAGCAATTCTTGTATGGAATAATGTTAAAGAAATAAAAATCTTTCTACTGTCATACAAGATTTGAGTACTTTTGAATTATAAATGTAGAACAAGGCAAAGAAATGGTCAGTCAAATCGTTGAGCGCATACGGAAAAAAGACCAGAGGGCGATGAGCGAGCTCTATCAGATGTACGTCGGAGAGCTAACATCGGTCTGCTATCGTTATATCCCTAATGCTGATGATGCCAAGGATGTTCTGCAGAACAGTTTTGTGAAGATATTCACATCTATTCCAACACTTGAGTATCGAGGCGACGAGCAATTTAAAGGATGGCTTGTGAGGATTGTAGCCAACGAGGCGTTGATGTTCCTCAGAAACAAAAAGAAACTGCTGTTTGTGGAACAAAATGAGACTGCTGACGAGATGGATGAAAACAACGTCGACCCAGACACAGAACGGATTACGCCAGACGAACTGCACCAGCTGATAAGCGAATTGCCTGATGGATACAGAACGGTGTTGAACCTCTATGTATTTGAAAACTACTCTCATCGGCAAATAGCCGAACTACTAGGTATCAAGGAGAGCACATCAGCCTCTCAACTGTATTACGCCAAACAATGGCTTGCGCGAAGAATAAAGGAATTAAAGAGCGAGAAGGGATGAAAGAGGATTGGACAAAACAAATAAAACAGAAGCTTGAGGGTCATCAGATGACTCCACCTGCAGGACTCTGGGAAGGCATCAGCAATCAGATGGGCTTTGAACCAGCTCCTGCACATAAACCAGCCATCATACGCAGATGGTATTGGGCTGCAGCTGCTGTAGTCCTGGCTCTTGTTGGATTCTTTGTTTTCTATAATTTCGATGAAGAGCAGCCAAAACTTGAGGCTAAGAATGAATCTCCTACAGAATCTCGTCCCGTTAGTCAAGAGCCTGATAATCAGTCTATAAGCACTGATGAACCAGCAATTACTGTTGAACCAAAAACTTCTGCACAACCAAAGCTTTTGGCGATGGCAACCCAGCAAGTTACAGTTGCCAAGACAAACAATATTGATGTCATCGAGGAACAGACAGAAACATCTATCGAGGAACAGCCCGCACCTTCAGCAGAAGAAAAGTCAGAGCCCAAACAAGAACTGAAGTCTGAGCCTCAGCAGAAAAAGCAGACTTATCTGCCAGACGTTGTCGAACCTGTGACAACTGCCTCATACTCAGAGAGTTCAAGCAAGTGGACTATTGGACTTGCGGGCTCTAACGGACTATTGCTTGCTGCTAATAATTATGCAAATTCAACAAATGTCCAACCTCTATACAATGATGCCAGTCCTGCACACTACTATACAAACGGCATGGGTAATATAGCACAAGCCTATACTTATACCGATGTGGAATCAAAGCATCACATACCATTACGCCTAGGCCTATCGTTACAGTATCAGCTTAACGATCGTCTTGCCTTGCTTAGTGGTATCAACTACACATATCTTGAGTCGGAGTTCATCTATCCGCTTCACAAGCATCTCGACTTCAACCAGAAGTTGAGCTATCTTGGAATCCCCATTGGCATCTCATGGAAAGTATGGTCAACAGAACATTTCAATATCTATCTGGCAGGAGGAACTATGCTTGAGAAGTGTATAAAGGCAGATGTGTCTGAAGGTGATCTTGACATACATCCTTGGCAATTCTCAATAAACGCAGCAGCAGGTGCTGAATATAACTTTACACGCCAGTTTGGTGTTTACCTCGAACCATCGTTAGGCTTTTACTTTAACGATGGAACCAAGCTGGAGCATTATTACAAAGAGCATCCGCTTGCTCCATCGCTACAGTTTGGACTCAGATTACATCTGAAATGAAAAAAAATCGTAAAATATTCCCACATTACAATGGAATTGCGTAATTTTGCAGCCAGATTGCGCAATTAGAAAGATGAGCATAACAAAGATAGTAAGAAAAGTGTTTGAGCCCAGACAAAGGGAGCTGGAAAAACACTTCAATCAAGGCAAAGCCCTGCAAGAGGCTGTGCTTTCTAAACTTTTGGCTAAGGCCAAGGATACGGAATACGGACGAAATCACGCCTTTGCATCAATCAAAGGCTACGATGATTTCATTAAGAATATCCCCGTTAATACCTACGAAGAACTGAAAGGTGCGATTGACCGCATGCGTCATGGCGAGACTGACGTGCTATGGCCTGGTCGCGTAAAGTGGTATGCCAAATCATCAGGTACCACCAACGACAAGTCGAAGTTCATTCCTGTTAGTCAGGATGGTCTCAAACAGATTCACTATCGTGGTGGATTCGACGCTGTGGCTATGTATCTGCAGAATAATCCTAAGTCGAGAATGTTTGATGGCAAGGGACTTATTCTTGGTGGTAGTCATGCACCAAACTATAATCTTAAGGATTCGCTGGTTGGCGACTTGAGTGCCATTCTCATCGAGAATATCAATCCGCTTGCCAACTTGGTGCGAGTGCCAAAGAAACAGACTGCCCTACTCTCTGATTTCGAAATTAAGAGAGACCGCATAGCCCGCGAGGCAATGAACAAGAATGTAACCAACCTCTCTGGAGTACCATCATGGATGCTTTCTGTGCTTAGTCGTATGATGGAGATTACAGGTAAGACTCACCTTGAAGAGGTTTGGCCTAACATCGAGGTATTCTTCCACGGTGGAGTTGCCTTTACCCCTTATCGCAAGCAATACGAGCAGCTCATCACCTCGCCCAACATGCACTATATGGAGACATATAATGCCAGCGAGGGATTCTTCGGACTTCAGAATGATCCTGCTGACAAATCAATGCTCTTGATGCTCGACTATGATGTATTCTACGAGTTCATACCCATGGATGGTGGCGACCCTGTACCCCTCTGGGGCGTAGAAACGGGCAAGAACTACGCAATGGTGATATCAACCAGTTGCGGATTGTGGCGCTATGAAATTGGCGATACAGTACAGTTCACATCTACTAATCCATACAAGTTCATTATCTCTGGTCGTACCAAGCACTTTATCAATGCCTTTGGCGAGGAGCTGATTGTGGATAATGCAGAAAAGGGATTGGCTTATGCTTGCGAGAAGACTGGAGCTGAGATCAGCGAATATACTGCAGCCCCAGTATTTATGGACCAGAACGCCAAGTGTCGTCATCAGTGGCTCATCGAGTTCAAGAAACGTCCTCAGGATTTGCAGTTGTTCAGCGACTTGCTCGACAAGCATCTGCAGGAGATAAACAGTGACTATGAGGCCAAGCGCTATAAAGACATCACACTGCAACACCTGGAAATTGTTGAAGCACGAGAAAATCTGTTTAACGATTGGCTCAAGCTCAAGGGCAAGCTGGGTGGTCAGCACAAGGTGCCCCGCCTTAGCAACTCTCGCGAGCATATCGAACAATTATTGAAGCTCAACGCATGAAGAAACTATTATATATCTTCTGCATAGCATTGGCTATGGTTGGCTGCGCCAGAATGGGACAGCCTGATGGCGGATGGTATGATGACGATCCACCAAAGGTTGTCAGCTGCATACCTGCAGATCAGGCTACCAACGTATCAGCCAAGAAGATTACCATACTTTTCGACGAGTATATCAAGCTTACTGATGTCACCAACAAGGTCATTGTATCTCCCCCACAACTCGAAGTGCCTGATATCAAGGCTACTGGAAAGAAGATTGTGGTTGAACTGCAGGATTCGTTGATGGCCAACACCACTTATACCATCGACTTCAGCGATGCCATAAGCGACAACAACGAGAACAACCCCATGGGCAGCTATACCTATAGCTTCTCTACTGGCGAGCAGATTGACACCTTCGAGGTATCAGGCTATGTTCTCGATGCCAGCAACCTTGAGCCTATCAAGGGTATAATGGTTGGTCTTTACAATGATCTGGCCGACTCTGCCTTCAAGACCAAGCCAATGCTTCGCGTATCACGTACTGACGGTAGCGGACATTTTGTGGTTAAAGGTGTAGCTCCTGGCACATATCGCGCTTATGCTCTGCAGGATGCAGATGGCGATTTCCGCTTCTCACAGAAGAGCGAGATGATTGGTTTCAATCATCGTACATTCGAGCCAAGTTCAAGGCCTGACGTCCGCACTGATACCATCTGGCGCGACTCCTTGCACATTGATGGTCTGATAAAAGTGCCATATACTCACTTCCTGCCAGACGATATCACTCTGCTGGCTTTTACCCACATACAGACAGACCGTTTCCTTTTAAAGACAGAGCGTGTTGATGCTAATAAGTTCTCGATGTACTTTACTTATGGTCATCCTGACCTGCCAGTAATCAAGGGCTTGAACTTTAACAGCGATAGCGCCTTTGTTGTAGAGGCCAACGAGAAACGTGACACTATCCACTACTGGCTTCGCGATACGGCTCTGGTAAACCAGGACACTCTGCGTATGGAGATAAGTTATCAGATGACTGATACTGCTGGAGTATTGATAAACCAGACTGACACCATCGATGCCTTGGCAAAGGTTTCATTCGAGAAACGCCAGAAGGACTTTAACAAGGAACAGGAGAAGTGGAGAAAAGACCTGGAAAAGAAACTTAAGCGTGGCATGGAGGTCGACACTATCTGGCACGAGAAGCCATTGGAACCAAGATACGATGTTCCAGCATCAATGGATCCAGACAAGATTGCCCGTATAGAGATGCCTACACCACTGCAGCATTGCGATACTGCTGGCGTACATCTATACTCTATGATAGACTCCGTATGGTATGAGTCGTCGTGCCGTATGGTGCCTGTACCAAATACTATTCGCAATTACGAGATACAGGCCGATTGGCGTCCTGGTGTAGAGTATAGCTTAGAGGTAGACTCTGCTGCCTTTATCGATATCTATGGCAAGGTTTCTAATCCATTTAAGCAAGGCATAAAGGTAAAGACCGAAGACGAATATGGCACCTTGAAACTTAACATCTCTGGAATTGAAGATTCTGCAATGGTGGTTCAGTTGCTTAATGGCTCTGATAAGCTTGTCAAGCAGGTCAGGGTTAAGAAGCATGTTGCCGAATTCAAATACTTAAAGCCTGATAAGTACTACGTAAGAGCCTTTATCGACAGTAATGGCAACGACATTTGGGATACTGGCGATTATGCAGAAGACCGTCAGGCAGAGGCTGTGTACTATTATCCTCGCGAGATTGAGTGCAAGGCCAAGTGGGATGTATCGCAGAGCTGGAATGTAACAAGCACTCCTGTTTACAAACAGAAGCCCGCAAAGATTACCAAGCAGAAGCCAGATGCAGCCAAGAAACTAAAGAACAGAAATGCAGAACGAGCCCGCCAGATGGGTATAGAATACCTTAAGGGCAAGGGCATAAACTTAGATAGTAAGAAATAATGAAGAATATTCTTTTAACTCTTTGCATTGCTTTTGGCATGAGCCTTACAGCCAATGCTCAATGTGGTATAGAGAACACCGCCTTTAAGAGTGGTGAGAGTCTGGAATACGACCTGTATTTCAACTGGAAGTTTATATGGGTGAAGGTTGGTTCCGCTCAGATGGACACCAAGATGACCAAGTTTGAGGGCAAGGACGCATGGAAGTCGTACCTTATTACTCGAGGCAACTCTAAACTCGACAAGTATTTCACCATGCGCGATACGCTATTGTCATATTGCAATCCCGACCTCTCGCCAATGTATTTCCGCAAAGGCGCCAGAGAAGGCAGCCGATACTATGTAGACGAGATATGGTTTAATTATCCAAATGGCAACTGCCAACTCAAGAAGCATCGTATTGATGCTGATGGCGAGCAGCATTGGAAGACAAGCACCTATCGCAGTTGTATCTACGACATGATGTCTATCTTCCTCCGTGCCCGCAATTTCGATGGTTCAAAGCTTAAGAAGGGCCAGGTAATATCTACGCCTATCAGCGATGCCAGCAGCCTTTCTAATTCATGGCTGGAGTATCGTGGTAAGGAGACCTTCAAGATGAATGGTTCGAAAGAGAAGTTCCGCTGCTTGGTAATGTCGTTCTACGAGCGTGATAACGGAAAGAGCAAAGAGCTTATCCGTTTCTACATCACCGACGACCAGAACCACATACCAGTACGCCTCGATATGTTCCTTTCGTTCGGAAGTGCCAAGGCCTACCTTAAAAGCTACAAGGGCGTTCGCAGCCCAATGTCCTCAAAGCTCAATTAATAAGCCTCTTTCTCGAAGTCTTTAGATACTTAAACATAGCTATTTATAGTTTTATGGCTTTCGAACCTACTTTCAGCACGTGGATAGTGTGTGAATTGAGTGGGATGGCGATGGTTGTGCCATCAGATATTGAAGAGTAAACAGGCATGCCCCGAAGATCGAAGAGCTGAATCTTAGTACCTACTGATACTCCCGTTACTATAAGCTGCGAACCGTTCTTCTGCCAAGTCCATTGAGCTTCAGCAACGTTATTAATGCCGCTTGCATTGGCAAGGATGGCATTTATAACAATAGAGCTGCATGCGGGCATAACAAACTCGTAACGAGAACCATCGACTTTAGTTTCTGTTACTGTGCCTGAGGTTGATATTGTCTTAACGTTCCATCCTGTTACAACCTTACCCTCAGGAGCAATACCCTCAAGTGTTACCTTTCTATCTGCAAAGAATTTACCATCGAAGGTATTTCTAGTTAGCTTAACGTTATTAAATATCACACCAGCCTCAGCAGCATCGCTATTATTATCCTTGTTGATAGTCATTGTTATAGTGCTGCCAAGCTCAAAGAAACTACTTAACTGCTTGTACATCTCAGCAGTACGAAGGGAAACCCACCAACGTGCACTTCCCAACTCGCTGTCGTAATTCGACCATACCCCAGCTGCACTTTTGTGTTTGCTCCATTCGTCCTTTATCATATTATACATTGGATCCCATATTTCACGGATGCGCTTCTCGTTAAGGAAATCGCCCATATAGATACAGAAACGATCGATATATTCGCGCTTGAAATCCTCGTCTTCCATAAGACGACGGAACAATCTGGTAGATGTGCTTGTGATAGAGAAATTGGCACCCTTATGCAGATTCCAATCGGTGGGGTTATACCACTGCTCAATAATCTTATGGTCGTAACCACCCGATTCGCCTGCATTTGGATTATACAGACCCATAGAATAATCAAGATCCTTTGCTATCCAACGCCATTTACCACCTTCAGCTCTTGGTCGCCAGATGACATTATTGTTGCCTGGATAGTCGAGGTTGTTGAAATAATGGTTCATTGTAGTAATGCGGATATACTCTTCCCAATCCATCAGTTCTGCATACTCAGCAAGCGTGTGGCCGTGAGCGGTATAAAAGGCTCTGAAAATGTTGTAATTATCAGTTGTACCCTCTTTAAGTTCTTCATTCTCAAGCAGGTCTATATCCTCAAGTCCGTCGTAGTGGGTAATGATATTGTTCTCATTGGCTCGCTCGCGGATATTAAGTATTCCCCAATATTTACCATTGATGTAGACCACCGATGGGCGCCAAGCCTGCCAATCAATATCCCCATTCTCAGCCATAACTCGCTGACAAACTGCATCGCGCATATAGATATAATCGCGATCGTTACCAGCGTTACGCAGAACTATTGATTTGTAGTTGGTTAGTCCTGGGCACTGATCAGGAAAAAACTCATAGTCAAGATTCTTTTTACCAAAGCGTTTGTTACAGTATATGCCCATAGATTTACGCGATGCCTCACGAGAGTAAGCACCTGTGATACGGGTTTCGCAAAGCTGATTCAGCTGAGAAGGCTCACCCTCCGCATCGAAGAGCTCGAAGTTGATGGGGCGACGCCAATCCTTTTGCTTACTCTTCTCGTGGCTTTGGTTGTTTGCAAAGATACCTATCTTACTATCGTTTAGGTACTTATCGTTTGTTACAATACTGATTATAGGGATTGTAGGATAGCGATAGTGATAGATATAAGACTGCACAGAGCTTACTGGCGACAACCAGCCATCGCAGAACAACTTGGCACGAATAACTATTGATGAGCTGATAGCTATCTCTTTCGTGTATTTTGTGCTAGTTTTGGTAGGCTCTGTTCCATCTGTTGTGTAGCGTATCTCTGCACCCTCAGGACTACCTTCGGGCAAAGAGATTGTCAGATTTATGGGCTTATTTCCATAAAGAACCTTGCCCTGCTCGCTGAACACAGGTTCGCCAAGTATATGGTCACGACTACATATTTCACCAGAATTGGCTGCATTTGGAGTGGGAGTAACCTGATAGCCCCACTCGTCAGCGCCATCAGTCTTACGACCATAAGCAATATTCGGAGATGGCTGTTTCTTTAAGTCCTTAACTTTATCTATAATAGTAGAACCTTTGAAAAGGTATATCTCGCAACCTTTACCTGATTCAAGACGGAAAGGGGTATGCAAGCTTATGCTCTCTTTATCACAATATACCAAAATATACTTTTTTGCACCAACCTCCTTATAGGGCAGTTGCCAGGCATCGCTGCCATCTTCTTTGGTTCCTAACTTATAACTTTCAAGATTGATATCCGAATCGCCTGCATTATATAGTTCGACCCACGAATCAGGGAATTCGTTAAGATCGTCCATAACACAGTCGATGTTAGATTGCATAAATTCGTTGATGACAAGTTGGGCACGACTTGTTTGCCATCCCAACAACAGAGAGATTATAATGGTAAGTTTCTTCATAACGGCTGCAAAGGTACTAATTTTTTTTGCACTTAAGATAAGAATTTACAGAAAAAGTTGTATCTTTGCACATTATTAATAAATTCCAGTTTAAAATGAAACGAAAACTATTAATTCTTGCCATCGGATTTTCGATGACTATACAGGCTCAGAACGCACCTGTATTCGAGACTTCAGCTAAAGATGAGATTGCTGCCAACATATACTTGTCAGGTAGTAACTATCTGGATTACGATCGTCAACTGTCAGACAAGGCTTTGACACCAAGTCCAAAGAACTACGAACCATATTATATGAGTCATTACGGACGTCATGGTTCTCGTTGGCTTATCAGCGATGGAAACTATTCAAAACCTATCGCTACACTCAAGGCTGCCAAGGAACAAGGTAAACTTACCCCTCTGGGCGAAAAGACCCTTGAGACTATCGAGGCTATCTATGCCACAGCCAACAAACGTCTGGGCGACCTTACAACAGTAGGTGAGCGCCAGCACCACGGAATAGGAAAGCGAATGGCTCAGAATTTTCCTGAAATCTTTAAGACAAAGAACCTTAAGATTGATGCTCGCAGTACAACTGTGAATCGTTGCATTCTTTCGATGATAGCTGAGTGCGAAGAACTTGCAGCAGCAAACCCAACAGCCCAGATTCATAATGATGTAAGTGAGTCGTTGCAGTACTACCTTAACCAGCCTTGGGATGGATTAGTAGAGAAGATGGGTAAGAAGGGCGATAAGGAAACAAAGGATTACACTATTAAGTGGACTCACCCAGAGCGTCTGATGAAAGAGCTGTTCAACGACCAGCAGTACGTATACAACAATGTTGGTGCAGGGTCATTGATGCGCCAGCTGTTCCATGTGGCTTGCAATATGCAGAGTCATGATACAGACCTTGAGCTTTTCTCACTGTTTACCAAAGAGGAGATATACGACCTATGGCGCATTAATAATGTTGGTTGGTATCTTGACTACGGAGCATCACCCGTTTCTGGCGGAAAGATGCCTTTCAGTCAGCTTAATCTGCTTAAGAACATCATTGCTACAGCTGATACCGTTACCCAGACCCAAGCCACATTGCGTTTTGGTCATGAGGTTTGCGTAATGCCTCTGGCTTGCTTGCTGGAGCTCGACAACTGCAGTATGGCAATTAACAACCTTGACGAGCTCGACAAGTATTGGCGTAACTATCGCATATTCCCAATGGGATGCAACATCCAGTTGATATTCTATCGCCCTAAGAAGGGAAAGACTGGAGAGATTCTCGTAAAGGCTCTTCTGAATGAGCGTGAGGCTTATCTGCCAATAAAAACCAACCAATGGCCATATTATAGTTGGCAAGAGCTACGACAGTATTATCTAAACAAGATAGCAGCTTTCGAGGCAGAGAATAAATAAACAATCTCTATCAGAAATAAAGAAAAGTCACAGATTTTTTGGAATCTGTGGCTTTTTTTGTACCTTTGCAGCCGAATATTATTAAATAGGTACGTATGATACAATCGATGACAGGCTACGGCAAAGCCGTAGTGGCATTTAAGGAAAAGAAGATTCATGTAGAAATCAAGTCGCTCAACTCAAAGCAGCTCGACTTGAACACTCGTATTGCACCACTCTATCGTGAGAAAGAGATGGAAATGCGCCAGATGGTAGCAGAGGCGCTGATTCGTGGAAAAGTAGATATGAGCGTGTGGGTAGAGAAAGATATGGCCGTTGACCCCACACCAATCAACGCACAGCTGGTAGAGAACTACTACCAGCAGATAAAGACAATAGCAGAAAAGACAGGTATTCCTGCACCTGAGGATTGGTTCTACACCCTGCTTCGCATGCCTGATGTGCTGACAAAGACAGACACAGAGGAGCTTGACGACGAAGAGTGGGCTGTAGTGAAAGGCGGAGTAGCCGAGGCATTGAAGAACCTGGTTGACTTCCGTACTCAGGAAGGTGCAGCTCTGCAGAAGAAGTTTGCAGAGAAGATTGATAATATTGGTAAGCTGATGGGCGAGATTGAGCCATATGAGAAGAGTCGTGTTGAGAAGATCAAGGCTCGTATCATCGATGGCTTGCAGCAGATTCCATCAGCAGAATACGATAAGAACCGCTTGGAGCAGGAGCTGATTTACTATATCGAGAAGCTGGACATCAGCGAGGAAAAGCAGCGTCTTGCCAACCACCTTAAGTATTTCCGCGACACAATGAACGAGCCTGCTGGTCAGGGTAAAAAGCTTGGCTTCATCGCTCAGGAGATGGGACGCGAGATTAACACAACTGGCTCAAAGAGTAATCAGGCCGAGATGCAGAACATCGTGGTAAAGATGAAGGACGAGCTGGAGCAGATAAAGGAACAGGTTCTTAACGCACTTTAAACGATGGCAAGAGGTAAACTTATTATTATATCGGCTCCATCAGGAACTGGCAAGAGTACTATCATCTCATGGTTGATGAGAGAGCACAAGGAACTTAATCTGGCCTACTCTATCTCATGCACATCGCGAGCTCCTCGTGGCACTGAGAAGAATGGAGTAGACTACTTCTTCCTTACACCAGAAGAGTTCCGCCAGCGTATTGATAACGATGAGTTCCTGGAGTACGAAGAGGTATATACCGACCGCTTTTACGGCACACTGAAATCGCAGGTTGAGAACCAGCTTGAGGCTGGACAGAATGTGGTGTTCGACGTTGACGTAAAGGGTGGAGTAAACATCAAGAAATTCTATGGCGACAAGGCCCTGAGCCTGTTTATACAGCCACCATCGATAGGCGAACTGCGCAAGCGACTTGAAGGTCGCGCTACTGATGCACCAGAGGTTATCGACCAGCGCATAGCTCGCGCTGAATTCGAACTCTCGTTTGCTGACAAGTTCGACAAGGTCGTAATCAACGACATGTTGGACTATGCCGAGGCTGATGCACTGAAAGTCATCAAAGAGTTTCTTGAAATAGAATGATTAGGACGGGAATCTTTGGCGGATCGTTCAATCCAATTCACAAAGGACACATTTCGTTGGCTCGACAGCTTCGTGAAAAAGCCGGGCTCGACGAAGTGTGGCTTATGGTTTCGCCTCAGAATCCTCTTAAAGCCTCAGCCGATTTACTTGATGATGAGATAAGAATGCAGATGGCCCGTCTTGCTGTTGAAGGCGAAGAAGGTATAGTTGCCAGCGACTACGAGATGCATCTGCCAAAACCATCGTACACATGGAACACGCTTCAATCGCTAAAGAGGGATTATCCTGACCGCGAGTTCGTGCTGATGATAGGTGGCGACAACTGGGAACTGTTTGATAGGTGGTATCATGCTGACGATATTCGCAATGAGTTTCAGATAATCGTCTACCCTCGTCGTGGATACAAAGGCGGCATCGATGGATTAGATCTTATCGACATATCGAGCACAGAAATCCGCGAGCGAATAAAAGCCGGCAAGAGTATTAAGCAACTTGTTCCAAAGGCTGTGGCAGAATACATAAACAACCATAAGTTGTATGTTTAAGCGACTGAAGATAAATCCATTAAACTGGCTTGGGTATCTGTTTGCACCCATCCAGAAGAACAGCGCATTCTTTGTGTTTATGTTTGCGCTGGGATGGATTTGCACTCAACTTGAAATAACTCTGCATCTTAAGGGAGCCCATCCTTACGATTTATCAGCACCAGAACTTTTCCTTGATATCTACGCTGTTTGCGTGGTTCTGGCTCTGATACCTCGCAAAATAAGATACTGGATAAGAGCATTGCTCTATGTGGTGCTATACAGCGTAGCATTGGTAGATCTGTTCTGCTACGTGAAGTTCGAATCGACACTTACTCCCACCATGCTGATGCTGTTTGGCGAGACCAATCAGAAAGAATCGCAGGAGTTCCTTTCAACTTATTTAGGATGGGATGTGATAACATCGAATGTTGGATGGATTCTGTTGCTGATGCTGATTCATATTCTTTGGACTATTCTAAGAAGCGTTCTTTGCAAAATGCGCAAACGCATGATTCTGCCCAAGGTGAATCCTATGGTTCCTATGATATGCAAGGCCCTATTGGGTGTGGTTGTAGCTTGGGGATTATACAGTTCATGGAACGAATGCAAGAACAACAAAGATGCTATCTATCAGTTGATGACGAAACAGACATTAGGCGAAGTGGAGCATCAGCTAACCTTACAACCCAAGGCAGAACTATATCTGCCCATCTATCGCCTGATATTCAGCGCCTACGCCAACAAACTGGCATCGAAACAACTGGATAAACTGATATTAAGCAAGGACAAAATACAAATAGACAGTTGCTCTTATCGTGTACCAAACATCGTACTTGTGATAGGCGAGAGTTATAACAAACACCATTCTCAGCTTTATGGCTACAACATGCCCACAACCCCTCGCCAGGTGGCTATGGCCCAAGAGGGCAGTCTGGTGCCGTTTACTGATGTTGTAGCTCCTTGGAACCTTACAAGTTATGTGTTCAAGGACATTCTGTCTTTCTATGCTGTAGGCGATAAAGGCGAGTGGTGCGATTATCCTCTATTCCCAGAGGTATTCCGCAAGGCAGGCTATCACGTAACGTTTATCACCAACCAGTTCCAGTCGAAGGCTGGCGAGGCTGTTTACGACTTCAGTGGAGGTTTCTTCCTTAACCACCCTGAACTTAGCAAACGCCTGTTTGATACTCGAAACAATAAGCTGCATCGCTTTGACGATGGAGTACTGAAGGAATACGACAACCTGAAGAAGAACGATAAGGAGCATAATCTGATAATACTTCATCTGATGGGTTCTCACTTCAGCTATGCCTATCGTTATCCACAGAAAACAGACAAGCACTTTCAGCCATCGATGTACAATCGCCCAGAGCTTAAGGAAAATCAGCTGAAGATGCTTGCTGATTACGACAATTCATTGTTGTATAACGATTCTATCGTACACGCCATCACACAACGTTTTGTTGACAAGGATGCCATTGTAATATATATGCCTGACCACGCAGAAGAGATGCTGGATGGCAAGCCTTATGCTTATGGCAGAATGCATGGAGCCACTATCGATTATCGCTTGGCGCGCAACGAGATGGAGATTCCGTTCTGGATTTGGGGTTCGCCAAAGTATCGCGAACTGCATCCATACGGATGGGAAGCTATTAAGGCAGCAAAAGACAAGCCTCTGATGACTGATGTCCTGCCACATCTGTTGCTATACTTTGGTGGTATATCTACTCCACTCTATCGTCCGGAATACGATGTGGTTAACCCAAAATACAATGTAAAACGCCCAAGAATACTCAAGGGCGAAACAGATTATAACAAACTGAAGAAATGAAACAGGAACTGCTGTCGAGAGCCGAGTGTACTGCGATGCGAGGAATAGCCATTCTGGCCATCGTGCTTCACAACTACTGCCATTTTATTGGTAAGATTGTGAAGGAAAACGAGTATCAGTTCTTTACATCAAACAACGATGGTCTTTGGCGCATTCTTACCAATCCTGATGAGCTGTTGCCAGTACATCTGCTGTCGTACTTTGGCCATTACGGAGTGCCTGTTTTCCTGTTTCTTAGTGGATTGGGCCTGGTAAAGAAATATGAGCAAGGCGACAAGGTGGCCACTTTGCCGTTTATCCGCTATAACTACCTTAAGCTGTTGAGAATGCTGATAGTTGGATTCTCGTTGTTTATCATAGTCGATGTATTGACTCCAGGAAGATTTCAGTTCCATTGGTATAACGTAGTGGCACAACTGCTTATGTATATCAATGTGCTTCCAACTCCTGACAAGATTATCTGGCCAGGAATATATTGGTTCTTCGGACTGATGATACAACTTTACATCGTGTATCGCTTGTTCCTCTATCGACAGAAAAACATCTGGGTTGTTGCGCTGATTGCCATCTGCTGGTTGCTGCAGGCATTCTGCGATCCAGAGGGCGAAACACTCAATCGCCTACGCTATAACTTCATCGGAGGTATGCTTCCCTTCGGACTGGGTATCTTGTTCGCAAGAATTCCCACGTTGGGAACAAAATGTTCCCACGTTGGGAATGAAATGTTCCCACGTTGGGAATATTTCGTAGCCTTACTGCTCTCTACAACATTGATTGTTGCAATGAGTTTCTGGTATCATAGTTGGTTCTTTGTTCCTGTGTTCATCATCATTGGCACCATCGCACTTGTTAAGGTTATGCCAAAGTGGATGCTAAGCATCATCACTTGGATAGGATCGATATCTGCAGCTATGTTTGTGGCACATCCCATAGCTCGTAAACTCTTTATAACCGTTGCATGGAAACAGGATATCTACGACGGACTGATGCTTTACGTAATAACTGTTATTGCCTTTTCGTGGGCTGTTAAGCAGCTGATAGAACGTATTCCTAAACCAAAACTATGAAGATTAAGGATATAGAGCTTGCCAACATTAGTCGCTTTCGTGGCGAATTGATGGGAGCAGCAATGCTGTTCATCATACTCTTTCACGTACCTTTAGCTCGTAGCAGCGAGTTCTTTGGATTGAGGCGATGCGGAAATGTTGGTGTCGACATGTTCCTTTTCCTTAGTGGCATAGGTCTTTGGTTCTCGTGGGTAAAGAATCCGTCTATGTGGCAGTTCTATAAGCGTCGCCTTCTTCGCATCTATCCAGCTTGGCTGGTGATGGCTTCGATTTACTATATGACTCGATTCGATTGGGCTCATGGCGACTATATCGACTTGATAGGCGACATCACCATCAACTGGGACTTCTGGTTGCACGATGAACTCACCTTCTGGTATATACCAGCCATCATGATGCTCTACCTTTGGGCTCCTCCATATATGCGATTGATACAGAAACATCCTGTTTATCGCTGGATGCCAGTACTGATGATTCTGTGGTGCATCTGGGTGCAATGGATTGTGCCTTTGCACCAGGCCTTGGGGCACATCGAGATATTCTGGAGTCGCGTACCTATTTTCTTTATAGGCATCAACTGTGGCGAGTTGGTAAGGCGTGAGACAAAGATTGATGGAGCTGGCATCTGGATGATTCTGTTCCTTTTCCTTGCCACCTTCAGCTCTTGTTTCTATCTGGAGCAGGTTACGCATGGACGATTCCCTCTGTTTGTAGAGCGAATGATATATATCCCATTTACCATTACGCTCATCCTGATGCTGAATCGCGTGTTCCGCAGAACGCCCAAGTGGTTCAATCGCTTCTGTGCATTCTTTGGAGCCCTGAGTCTGGAGGCATATCTGATACACGATCACTTTGTGATGACATATATCACGCCTTACAATCTTGGCTATTGGCTTACAGCTCTGCTTACCATAGTGATAACCATTCCGCTTGCCTGGCTGTTGCAGAAAGCGCTAAAACTGTTAGTTAGAATATGAAGAAGGTGTATGCATTCGACTTTGACGGAACGCTCACCACCAAAGATACTTTGTTGGAGTTTATCCGTTTTGCCAAAGGGTCATCGAGCTTTTGGTTTGGTTTTCTGCGCCATATTCACCTTTTGATACTGATGAAACTTGGATTCTATCCTAATTGGAAAGCCAAGCAGAAGGTGTTTGCACACTTCTTTAAAGGGATGACTATCGAGGATTTCGATGCTATCTGTAAGGATTTTGCAGCCTCATCGCAGCATCTGTTAAGACCCCAAGGCATCGAGGCCATCCATAAAGCCACGAGCGAAGGAGCAGAAGTGCTGATAATAAGCGCATCTATCGACAACTGGGTACAGCCATTTTTCAAGCACGTAAAAGTGTTAGGCACAAAGATAGAAGTAGAGGACGGCAAGTTAACAGGCCGATTTCTGACCAAGAACTGTTATGGAGAAGAGAAAGTTAATCGCCTGAAATCACTCTATCCCAATCGCCACGACTACCACTTAACAGCCTTTGGCGACAGCAGAGGCGATAAAGAGCTGTTGGCTTATGCTGATGACTCGCATTATAAACCATTTAGATAAGTGTGAAAACAATGAAGATATTTAAGATTAAACCTATAGAGAAAGTTCAGGCCATTGTAGTGCTGGTACTATTGATTGTGCTGAATCTGATACTTATCAGCAAGTATCCTGATTTTGTGAATATCATGCCTGAGAACTATAAGGAGTTTATCCATCAGTTCAAGGTGTCTGGTTTCGACCCTATCACCTACTCAACTGTTACCAACTGGTATCAAGGCTATAACGTATATCGTCATCCATTGCTGGCCTTTATGATGTGGATTCCTAACGTTCTCAACGCATGGCTCATGGATCTTACTGGATTGAATCTGGTACAGTATGTTGTAGGCCTTATATTGCTTTTCTGTGGATTCTATTCATACATCTTTATGCGCCGCATCTTGGTTGAGGTTATTGGCGTGAAAGAGAAAGATGGTATCATACTTAATGCCATGTTCTTTGGCTTTGCCTATACGATGGTGGGGCTGGTGGTTCCTGATCACTTCGTCATATCGCAGATGCTATTGCTGCTCACATTCTATATCTGTGGGTTAACCATCAATAACGGCAAGCGACTTAGCATCCTGAAAACCATCATATTGTTTGTTCTCACAGCAGGTGTAACCCTTAGCAATGGCGTTAAGATATACCTCTCGGCCTTGTTCACAAACAAATGGCGATTCTTCCGTCCTGGCTATCTCATACTTGGTGTTATCCTGCCAGCAGCACTTATGTGGACTTTCTGCAGATGGGAATATCGCGAGTTTGTTCTGCCAAGCGAGAAGGCTGTACAAGCCAAGAAAGCAGCTCAGCGTCGTGCTGACCTTGACAAGTATGCCAAACTATATGCAGAACAGACAGGAGAGACTGATTCTGCACTTATAGCTCAAGGTGGTCGCGACCTTTATAAAAAGCACATCTGGCAGGTTCACGAGAAGAATATGAAGGATCCTTGGAATGCTCACACAGGTAAACCTTTAGCCAAAGAAGGATTTATGAAGTGGACTGATGTATCAACAGATCGCGTTGAGACTATCTGGCACAACCTTTTTGGCGAAACCATACAGTTGCATCAAGATTATCTGTTGGATGATACCCTGAAGAATCGTCCTGTTATAGTTGAATATCGCTACGTATTTAACTATGTTGTTGAGGCTTTGATTATAGCATTACTCTTGATAGGTATATGGATGGGACGCAAGCATCGTTTCTTATGGATGATTCTCTCATGCTTTGCCTTTGATATGGCTCTGCACTTGGGACTTGGCTTTGGTATAAACGAAATCTACATTATGGGTCCACATTGGCTGTATGTAATCCCCATAGCCATCGCCTATATCTTCAAAAACGCCAACACCAAGTGGCATAAACCACTCAGAATAATAACAGCCCTGCTGGCAATATTCCTGTTAGGTTGGAATGGCTACTTATTTATTAGCTATTGATTGCTTTAACTTCAATAGCTTCTTGTAATAATGTATTGGAAAATATCCTAACTGTGGAGGCAGCATAATAGCCACGCGATCCATAAGCGGAATTTCGCTGGTCAACTGCTTCCTCAGTGGACGATAATAGTCGTTAAGCACATAGAACTGTCGCTTGTCGATAAACTTCTCGTACACCTTAATCTGATGCCCCACAAAGGCTGATTTGTAAAGTTCCCATTGGGACTGAAGGGTCTTACGAAGTTCGTTGTCATAGATGCGAATCCATTCAAGATTCTCAATGCGATTATTAGGCACATCTACATTATAAAGATATACAGCATCTGCAATAAAGAATACCTTTGGATTCTTTATCAGACATTTTATCTGCATCAGCGAATCCTCGCGCTCTACAATCTCACGAGGTGCATCAAGACATCCATCAAGCAACTTTTTGCGGAACATTATTCCCCAAAGCACACAGAACGAATTCTTGATAGAAAGAAGATTGCGGATTAAAGGTTCACAAGGGACGAATCCTCGCCAACCTGAATCATAACAATTGCCATACTGATCTTTATATGTTCCTATCACCTCGCCTGCACCACTTTCTGTTATAGCATTATAAAGCGTAGTTATAGCGCCAGAAAGCAAGCTGTCGTCAGCATCAACAAACATAATATATTCGCCAGCTGCATGTTCTACGCCTTTTCTGCGAGCTGAAGTCACACCACCATTCTCAGTATGTATCACTCGTATTCGAGAATCTTGGGCTGACTTTTCATCGCATATTCTGCCAGAATCGTCAGTACTACCATCATCAACAACGATTATCTCAAAGTCATCAAAGTCTTGCTGAAGAAGACTCTCCAGACAATTGCTGATATACTCAGCTTTATTATAGACAGGGATGACGATAGAAACCTTCATACTCTCGATTATTTCTTCTTAAGGATAAACTGCATACATTCACGCAGAATAACAACATTAAGCAGTCGCATAATGCCATAATAGAGTGCTGCAGCTATCAGGACTCTTACCACAAGTAACAGATAGATATTACTAATAGTTATAGTAGCAAAATATGTAGCCACCATCACTAAAGCACCACAAAACATAAAAGGAACAATATCCTTTAGAACATTGAGGAATCTTAGTCCAATTATCCGCTTTGCAGAAGGCATCCAAGCCCCAAGCCACAGAATATTGAAAATGGTATAGGCCATCACCATAATGGTAATACCCTGGCGATAAAACAGTAGTATGATGCATAACTGCAAAACTATCTGACCAATATTCAACCACATATTGATATCGCTGCGTCCATGACTTATTACTAAGTTCTGATAAAGCGTGTAGATAGGCATAAAGGCACCACTTATACAAAGTATCTGCAACAGAGGTATACACTCTATCCACTCATATCCGATGGTACAGAGAATAAACTCACGAGCCACCAAAGCCAAACCAAACAGAGCTGGGAAAGAGAGGAAGGCTGTGAAACGAAGCATCTTGCGGAAAACCTGCTGCTCGCGCTCTTTCTCTTCTCTGACACTTACCAATACAGGCTGAGCTACCTGCCCTACCATTCCGCCAACAGTCTGGAACGCCATAGAGTCCCACTTATAGGCCTGGAAGAAATTACCCACTACCCTTGCATCTCTAAACAATCGTCCAAAGATAACAGTCAACAGATTCTGGTTCACAGTGTTCACAATCATCGTAACCAGAATCTTCATCGAGAATGAGAATGTCTGACGTATATAGTCGAACGTAAAACGTAATGACGGCTTCCACTTTACATAATAGAAACGTCCTAATATCAATATCGCAGAATTAACTACCTGTTGCCAAGCCAAGCTCCAATAGGCCATATCATTAAGCGCCATCACGATGGCTGTAGAACCTGATATAACCAGAGCCGTAAGATTAATGATGGTTATCTCGCGATTCATCATATTCTTTACCATATACGCATTGGTAGAGATGCCAAACGATGAGATAAAGAACGAAAGAAACAGAAATCGCGACAGATCAGTAAGCCTTGGCTGATGGAAGAACCATGCGATAAGTGGAGCCGACATGAAAAGCAGCACGTAAAGCAAACCACCCATCAGGATATTAAACCAGAACACACTATTATATTGTTGTGCTGTAGGCTGCTTTTCGTTGATAAGTGCTGTAGAGAATCCGCTCGACTGCAGATTGCCTGCAATGGCTGTAAATATGGCCAACATACCAACAAGACCAGTATCATCAGGAGTAAGCTGTCGCAGCACAATGATACCAATAAGCAAGTTAAGCACCTGCATGGTACCATTATTAATAGCACCCCACATAAGTCCTTTGGCAGTCTTTTCTTTTAAATTCTCCATATCTGCGTGCAAAAATACTACTTTTTGTTTGATGTTCCAAAAGAATTTCTGTAATTTTGCACGCAGAATGAGACAGATTACAGATATCAACGAATTACGCCAGATTCAAATGGGTATTCTGGACAATGTGCATCGTTTCTGCGAAGCACATGGGTTGACATATTTCCTTTCAAGTGGAACACTTATTGGTGCTGTACGACATAAAGGATACATACCCTGGGATGACGATATCGATATCTATATGCCAAGAAAGGATTATGAGCAGTTCCTTCAAATATACAGCGACGAAACTGGTAGATATCGTGCCATCAACCCTCAGACAGAATCTCATTACTACTATACATTTGCCAAAGTAGTAGACCAGAAGACCCGTATGGTAGAAAAGGAGACTGAAGGTTACGAGATTGGTGTATATATGGATATCTTCCCTGTTGACTATGTAACTGATGATTTGGCAGAGCGTGAGCAAGTGTTCAAAAAGAAAAAGCTGCTCTACAAGATTCGCAGATGCAAGATATCGAATAGTAACCCATTGCAATCAAAGCTGGCCTATTGGGTATATAAAAACTGGCCACTATCAGTATATCAACTTGAGAACAAAATCAGAAAACTCATTGTTTTGGATCATCCAACAAATACTGTTTGTAATATGACAGAAGCAGGACCAAAACTTAAAGGATGTTTTCCAGCTGAAGACATAGCCTCAGCTGTTGACATCGAGTTTGAAGGAAAGATGTATAAGACGATGATAGGCTATCGCGACTATCTGGAGCGTACCTATGGCGACTATATGACATTACCCCCTGTAGAACAACGAGTAACTCACAAGTTCGAAGCCTATATTTTATAACGAAACTTTATCATCAACAATATGCAAGCAATAATATTAGCGGCTGGAATGGGTCGCAGACTTGGAGAACTTACCAAAGAGAATACCAAATGCATGGTGCCAGTTAATGGTGTCAGACTGATTGACCGTCTTTTGGGACAATTGTCTGGACTGAAACTGAATAGAGTTATCATTGTGGTTGGCTATCAGGGACAGAAGCTGATAGACTATATTGGTAATCGCTACGAGAGTAAGTTGAAGATAGAGTTTGCAGAAAATCCCATCTACGATAAGACAAATAATATCTATTCGCTATCGATGGTAAAAGATAAGTTGCAGGAAGATGATACTCTGCTGATAGAAAGTGACCTTATCTTCAGCGATCGTTTCTTCCCAATGATTATCGAAAATCCATATCCAAACCTTGCTTTGGTTGCAAAATACGAGTCATGGATGGATGGCACTATGGTGCGATTGGATGAAGAGCAACATATAGTTAACTTCATATCAAAAGATGCTTTCGACTATAGCGATGTAGATTCGTATTATAAGACAGTTAATATCTATAAGTTCAGTAAGGATTTCCTTCAGCATCAGTATGTGCCATTCCTTGATGCTTATACCAAGGCTGTTGGAAATAATGAGTACTATGAGAATGTGCTTCGCATCATCTCTATGCTGAACAGCCATAATATGAAAGCTCTGCCTGTTGGTAACGAGAAGTGGTATGAGATTGATGATAAACAGGATTTAGACATTGCTGAGGCACTGTTTGCTGATGATAAGGACGTAATTCGCAAATACTATGGCCGCTATGGTGGATTCTGGCGATTCCCCCAGATGCTCGACTTCTGCTATCTGGTAAATCCTTACTTCCCATCAAAGCGCATGAAGGACGAACTACGCAGTAATTTCGATACATTGTTGACAGAATATCCTTCTGGTATGAAGGTAAACACCCTGATAGCTAGCAAATGCTTTGGTGTAAGCGAACAGTATATTGTTCCTGGCAATGGAGCTGCAGAGCTTATTAAGGTGCTTATGGAGGGCGATACAAAGGGTAAGACAGGTTTTATCCGTCCTACCTTTGAGGAATACCCAAATCGCTTTGATAAATCGCTACAGGTAACCTATACGCCTCAAAACGATGATTATCGCTATACTGCAGATGACCTTATGCAATATTTTGGCGACAAGGATATCAAGACTCTTATGCTTATCAACCCTGATAACCCATCAGGTAACTTCATACCCAAGGCTGATGTATTGAGATTGGCCCGTTGGTGCGAAGATAAAGGTATCAGATTAGTAGTAGATGAGAGTTTTGTTGACTTCAGCGTTGATTATAAAACCAACTCTCTGCTCTCTGACGAGATTCTTGAGGCATATCCCCATATGGCAGTCATGAAGAGTATCTCGAAGAGTTTTGGTGTACCAGGCCTTCGTTTAGGCATACTGGCATCAGCCAACAAAGAGTTGATTGCTCATATAAAGAAAGAGGTGTCTATCTGGAACCTGAACTCATTTGCTGAGTTCTTTATGCAGATATACAACAAGCATGAGAAGGATTATCTTAAGGCCTGCGATAAGTTTGTAGCAGAGAGAGCCGACTTTGAACGCCAATTGAAGACTATCCCATATCTACGTGTAATGCCTACTCAGGCCAACTATTTCCTTTGTGAGGTGCTGCCACCATATACAGCCACAGAGATTGTTGTATATACACTCCGCAATCATAACATCCTTACTCGCGATTGCAGCCAGAAAACAGGTCTCGATCCTAATAAGCAGTATATGCGTATTGCTGTTCGCAACCACAAGGATAATACAAAACTGGTTGAGGCTCTAAGACAATATAAGAAGTAATGAAGAAGGTTTGTATCTGTGGAGGTGGAAACTTAGGGCATGTGGTAACAGGATTCCTTGCTGCTAATGGAGATTGCGAGGTATCGTTGCTTACTCGTCATCCTGAGCGATGGCAACATCAACTTGAAATCACTACTCCTGATGGTGAAGTGATGAAAGGACAGATAAAGACTATTTCTTCAAATCCTAACGATGTTATTAGCCATGCAGATATCGTACTGCTCTGCCTGCCTGGATTCTCTATCAGCGAAGTTCTAAAGCAGATTGCTCCTGTAATTAAAACAAGCACAGCTGTAGGCAGTATTGTTAGTAGCACAGGATTCTTCTTCGAGGCTTTTAAGATTCTACCTGCCAATACACCATTATTTGGATTCCAGCGTGTTCCATTCATATCAAGACTTAAGGAATATGGCCATTCTGCAGATTTACTAGGCTATAAACCCAACCTCAACATAGCAATAGAACAGACAAGCGAAAAAGAGCCTTTACGAGCTGTTATCGAACAGCTGTTTAAAGTGCCTGTCAAGCTCTTGTCAAGCTATTACGAGGTGAGTCTTACCAATAGCAATCCACTTCTTCACCCATCACGTCTATACAGTCTATGGAAAGATTGGCACGAGGGTGTGGTTTATCCTACAGAAAGTCTGTTCTACGAAGAATGGACTATCGAAGCATCAAACTATCTTATAAAGATGGATGAGGAGTTTCAGAAGCTACTCAATGTACTACCAGTTACCAAAGGCAGTATCCCAACCATACTTGACTACTACGAAAGTACAGATGCAGTATCGCTCACCAACAAACTGCAATCCATTCAAGCCTTCAAGGGCCTCAAATCGCCAATGAAGAAAGTAGAAGGCGGCTATATACCCGACTTTGGTAGTCGATACTTTACTGAGGATTTCCCTTATGGATTACAGATCGTTCAGAGTCAAGCTCGCCAACATGGCATCAGCACTCCCATGATAGACAAAATCCTTGCTTGGGGCAATAACCAAATAAAAAAGCTCTCCTGATTGGGAGAGCTTTTTCTTCTTGTTTATCTTATTTATCCTACCTGACTGCCAGGCTTTACATCCTTTGTTGTTGTTACTACGCTGAGGCTTTCGTCAGCATCTACAGCGCTGAGAATCATTCCCTGACTCTCGATACCCATCATCGTGCGAGGTGCAAAGTTAGCTACGAAGAGGATACGCTTGCCAATGAGCTCTTCTGGCTTCTCGTAGAAGGCTGCGATACCAGAACAGATGGTGCGATCTGTGCCAGAACCATCGTCGATGGTAAACTGAAGAAGTTTCTTGCTCTTCTTTACCTTCTGACAATCTTTTACGAGACCTACACGGATATCGAGCTTCTCGAACTCCTCGAAGCTAACAGTATCCTTAATAGGAGCTGCCTTATAGGCTGCAGCCTCATTAGCCTTCTTGGTAGCCTCAAGCTTATCCAGCTGCTTCTGGATTACCTCATCCTCAATCTTCTCGAACAGCAGAGCAGGCTCACCCAGCTGATGACCAGCCTCCAAGAGGTCTGTGCTACCCAACTGCTCCCATTCGAAGTTGCTGATGTTCAGCATCTCGCGAAGTTTCTTACTGCTGAATGGCAGGAATGGCTCGAAAGCGATAGCGAGGTTAGCTGTAAGCTGCAAGCAGATGTTCAAGATGGTCTCGCAACGCTTAGGATCAGTCTTCCAAACCTTCCAAGGCTCACACTCTGTGATATAGCGGTTACCGATACGAGCCAGGTTCATAGCCTCGAACTGAGCATCACGGAACTTGAACTGCTCCAGATTCTCTTCTATCTTAATTTTTACATTTTTAAATTCTTCAATTGCTTGACGGTCAACGTCAAGCCACTCGCCACAAGCAGGAACCACACCATTCCAGTACTTCTTAGTAAGCTGGAGAGCACGATTAACAAAGTTGCCATAAACAGCAACAAGCTCGTTGTTATTGCGATCCTGGAAATCCTTCCAGGTAAAGTTATTATCCTTTGTCTCAGGTGCATTGGCTGTCAGCACATAACGCAATACATCCTGCTTGCCAGGCATATCTATCAGATACTCGTGGAGCCATACAGCCCAGTTGCGTGAGGTTGAAATCTTATCGTTCTCAAGGTTCAGGAACTCGTTGGCAGGCACGTTATCAGGCATGATATACTTGCCGTGAGCCTTCATCATTACAGGGAAGATGATGCAGTGGAACACGATGTTGTCCTTACCAATGAAGTGAACCAGACGTGTATCCTCGTCCTGCCACCACTTCTCCCAGTTGCCCCACTTCTCAGGCTCCTTCTCGCACAGTTCCTTGGTGTTTGATACATAACCGATAGGCGCATCAAACCACACGTAGAGCACCTTGCCTTCAGCATCCTTTACAGGCACAGGGATACCCCAGTCCAAGTCGCGAGTCATAGCACGTGGCTGCAAGTCCATATCCAGCCAGCTCTTGCACTGTCCGTATACGTTAGGACGCCACTCCTTGTGCTCCTCCAGAATCCACTGCTTCAACCAGTCCTGATACTCGTTCAGAGGCAGATACCAGTTCTTGGTCTTCTTCAGTACAGGAGTAGAACCAGAGATAGTAGACTTAGGATTGATGAGCTCTGTTGGAGAGAGGTCACGTCCACACTTCTCGCACTGGTCGCCATAGGCACCCTCGTTGTGGCAGTGAGGACATTCGCCTGTTACATAACGGTCAGCCAAGAACTGCTTAGCCTCCTCGTCGTACAGCTGCTCTGTTGTCTCCTCTGTCAGTTTACCCTCATCATAGAGCTTCTTAAACCACTCTGCAGCAAACTTATGGTGAGTCTCTGAGGTGGTACGGCTATAGATATCGAACGAGATACCAAACTCCTCGAACGAGTCCTTAATCATCTTGTGATAGCGATCTACTACATCTTGAGGTGTGATACCCTCCTTACGGGCACGCACTGTGATGGGCACACCGTGCTCATCGCTACCTCCGATAAACAACACATCGCGCTTCTTCAGGCGCAGATAGCGCACATAGATATCGGCAGGAACATACACACCAGCCAGGTGTCCGATATGTACGCCACCATTAGCATAAGGCAGCGCCGACGTCACCGTCGTACGCTTAAAAGTCTTGTTTTCCATCTATTCTAAATACGTATTTATTATTTTGGCTGCAAAATTACTAAAAATCCCACAGAATACAAAATATCTGTGGGATTTCTTTATTTTATTAAGATTTCAGAACTTTATCAGAAATAAATACCAAATGATACAGGCTGGAAGTTTACATCATTGGCATAGGTAGAGTTAAGGATGGTCATAGGCGAGAACTTGCCATAGATGCTGAACCAGTTGTGGAAACTTACCTCTGCCATAATATCTACTGTGATGGGGCGCTGGTGAATCTTCTTGAATATTTGCTTGTGCTTCTCTCCATCGGCATCCCAATAGCGGTTCTTGATACTGGCATAAGTATTGATGTTGAACACAGGACCAAGTCCGAAAGTGACCTGTTTGGTACGATACTTCCACATCACAGGAATGGTAAGACTAAACACCTTGATTCTTGAGAAATCGTTATCATATCCTGCAGGTAGGGCTTCTTCTGTGATGGTACCGTCATCAAGCTTTACAAACTTACTGCGACCATCGATACGGAAATTACGCCAATTAACGCCAAATCCTATTGAAAAACCGTTGTGCTTGCCATAACCATATTTCTCAATCTCTGCGATAGTCCACATGATTTCCCATGAGCTGCCAACAGACTGAGGACCTTTATAGTCAGCATTAGCTCCATAACAGAGACCAAAGCCTAAACGGCTACTTAAATTTCTTTGTTTCATTGGATAACCAGTTCCATGACTTTTACTCTTTATAAAGTCGAATGTCCAGGTATCTTTATTTATACTCTCCTCGCTAACGTAGTTCGAGTCTACCAGCAGAATCTTACTCTCGTAGGTGTACTTATCTTCACCTTCACGTCCATACACCTTTATCTTCTGGATAGAATCACCTGTGATGATTCGTACCTTCTTTGGTTTAAGGATGGTAAGTGTATCATTCTCTGAAACTTCGACTGCATTTGCTGTGGCTGATATAGCCAAGAGCAATAGAATAAATAGTTTTTTCATATCGTAATACCTTTTATTTGATTAATTCTCGTAATGTAGATAGTGAATTGAGCGTACCTTCCATATAGATAACCGTAATCTCTTCTTTATTGCGCTTATAGCATAGAAAACGGTTCTGACTGCCTTGCTTTGGAAGTTGCAACATATATGTCTCTTTAGAATGACTCTTCTTGCTTGAGTAATTCTCTCCATAAGCAAAACCAGGATTCTTTTTTATATCGAGCTCTATCAGATTGTGAACACGATTTATCTCCTGCTTGTTGTTAGCCTTGAATCGCACACTTCTGAAAAAGGTGAGCTGATACTTGGAGAGCATCTTACCTTTTACTCTCGTCTCAACCATCCTTTGTGTGGGGATGACTTTTCCCTCGAAGAGTGGAGAAATATTCAGTCCACTCTGGGCTTGGGCTGTGGTAATTGTAATAAACCACATAATGATGATAATCAGAATTTTTTTCATATCGCTTTAATTTCTGAATAAATCGTTCAACTGTTGTTCTATCTCATCTTGAGTATCGTCATCGGCTAGATTTCCTAAAGACTGTTTCATCTCGGCCATAACCGTCTGCTTGTCTGTGTACTTCTTACCATATATATAAGCTACACATTCATCGCTGGTTTCAAGTTTCGCAAAGTGTATTACAGTCATCGAGATACCAACTACGATACAAGCTGCTGCAAATATGGCTATCAGTCTGTTTCTTACTACCTTTCTGGCTCTGCTTAACGTTTTTCGAACTGCCACTTCTGTCGATCCTAATACCAAAGCTATCTCGCGCATCTCCATTCCCTGCAGATGTCGCATACGCAGAATGGTTCTCTGGGTTGATGGTAGCGAGTCTATCACCTTTAGCATCTGTTCTATCTGCTCACCATCATCGCTGAAATCTGCTTCATCAGGAAGCTGAGCTATATCGATAGTTTGATGTTTCTTTCGCAGCGCATCGATACAAAGGTTGCGTGTAACAATGCTGGCCATACCTACAATAGGTAGAGTCAGTTGTTCGCGCATCAGCCAGAGCTTTACCATCGCATCTTGTGCGATGTCTTCAGCCTCGTCAGTATTGCCCATATACTTATGAGCGATACTAACCAACTGTTTTCTAAGCTCTCCTGCTTGTTGTTGAAACGCCTCTGTTGTCATTCTCCTTTTGCTTATTGCTTTTATCCTATATACGAACAATAATCAGATTTGTGACATCAAAGGAACACTTTTTTTCAGAGAATAAGATTTTTAGCAAAGTGCCAGATGATGATACCTGCTGTTACAGATACGTTCATAGAATGCTTGGTGCCAAACTGTGGTATCTCCAAGCAACCATGAGATGCATCAATTACCTCCTGATGAACACCTTTCACCTCGTTACCCATCACCACAGCATACTTCTTATGGTGAACAGGTTTAAAATTCTGAAGCATTGTTGAGCCATGAGCCTGTTCAACGGAATAGACCTCATAGCCATCAGCTTTCAAAGCTTCGACTGCCTCAAGGGCTGTATTAAAGTATTTCCAGTTTACACTATCTTCAGCCCCAAGAGCAGTCTTATGTATCTCTGCACTTGGAGGCGTACTTGTGATACCACACAGATATACTGCTTCGATACGAAATGCATCACCAGTACGAAACACACTACCAACGTTGTGCATCGAACGAACATCATCCATCACTACAACAAGTGGGGTCTTGTTTGCTTCCTTGAACTCCTCAACTGTGAGGCGCTCCATTTCAATAGTACGTAATTTCTTCATTCTGCCTGCAAAATTACTACATAGAAAACAAACTACCAAATAATTGTGGAAAAACCTGTTGATAAGTATGTGGAAAACAATATTAATAACTTGTGGATTATACACCACTCTAGCCAAAGTGTGGTTATCAACAGGTTTATTAACTTAAAAAAATGCAGATTTCCACAAGTTTTTGCCTAAAAATAATATAAACTTATTAATTTTGCACCGAAATTAGAAATTGTGGATAAATATGCTTAGTGGTTCATTATCAGATAGAAAGAATTATCACTATATGTTTAAAAGTCGGAATTAGACTTGGATAAATAAATACGCAAGAAAATCATCAAAAAGTTATCAAGATATTCACGGCATATCATACAATTAATTCTATTTTTTAATAAAAGAATAAAAAGAAAAATAAATATTATATGAAGTTGACAACAGAGGAACTGAAGAAAGAAATTCGTAGAATGTGTGATGAGAAAGGTGCTATTATCCTGGCTCACTATTATACGATAGGTGATATTCAGGATATCGCCGACTTTGTAGGTGATTCATTAGCTTTGGCACGTAAGGCTGCAGAGACTGATGCCAAAGTTATGGTTATGTGTGGTGTACATTTTATGGCAGAGACCTGTAAGTTGTTATCACCAGATAAGATTGTACTTTGTCCTGATACAGAAGCCGGATGTTCTTTAGCTGATAGTTGTAAGGCTGAAGACCTGAAGAAGTTCAAGGATGAGCATCCTGGCTATCAGGTAATAAGTTATGTAAACACCACAGCTGCTGTTAAGGCTCTTACTGATGTAGTAGTTACAAGTGGTAATGCCAAAAAGGTGGTTGATCAGTTGCCAAAGGATGCAAAGCTGATATTTGGTCCTGATTATAACCTGGGTAATTATATTAATGAGGTAACAGGTCGACAGATGTTGCTTTGGAATGGTGGATGTCATGTTCATGAGCGTTTCTCAGTTTCAAAGATTCTGGAACTTAAGAAGCAGTATCCTGATGCTGTAGTGATGGCTCATTTGGAGTGTAAAGCTCCTGTATTGGCTGCAGCTGAAGTTAAAGGAAGTACTGCTACTATGTTGAACTATGCTCAAAAGAGCGATAAGAAACAGTTTATTGTGGCTACAGAGGCTGGAATACTGCATGAGATGCAGCGTACTTGTCCTGATAAGGAATTTATACCTGTTCCACCTGAAATAAGCGAGAGTGGCTTAGAATGCAGTTGTAACGAGTGTAATTATATGAAGTTGAATACACTCGAAAAGGTATACAACTGTTTAAAGAATATGAGTCCTCAGATTGAGATTGATCCTGAGATTGCAAAAGAAGCAGTAAAACCAATTAATAGAATGCTGGAGTTGAGTTAATCACTCCAGCTTTTTTAATTTATAACAGCTACCTTACCAACTGTTCCTTTCTTACCATCTGATGTAGCTGTAATAACCATATAAACACCACTTGCTACACGTTTACCTTGTTTATTACAGCAGTCCCAGTTAAACATTCCTCCATTGCTGCGTCCCTCAGCTACTATAACTCCATTAGCTGTTGTTATCTTAACATCGGCATCATAGCTTAATCCTGTAATGGTTACCATTCCTGTAAAATCGGGAGTAACTGGATTAGGATAGATATTAATACCATCTTTTGTCATATCAGGGTTTGGATCTACTGCATTGCTCTGATAAGAGCATAATCCGTTATCAGAAAGAAAATAAACCTCGCCTGTAATATTATTTATTGATATAGATGATACATTATTATATAGAAGATTTGAGTTTTCAGTAGTGAAGTTTTCTTCTTGTACTATATTATCTGCACTAATAAGAAATACTCCAGCACCATTTGTGCCAAACCATTTTCGGTTTCCACCATCAACGGCTATACAACTTATATTTACTCCATTCAGAAGATAGTCAGCATAGTTAGTACCATCGTTACGTGGAACTTTTACTTGATAGAATGTAACTTTATTTTGTCCTATATCCGACTTCTGTATCATAAATGGTCCCACATCAGTTCCAACCCACATATTTCCTTCTTTATCTTCTGTGATGCAGCTAACTGAATAAGATTGATATTTCACATCATCCTGGTTTACTATCTGGTCATATTTCAGAAGTATGTCATTATCAATATCATAACAGAATACAGAAGGATTTTTCCAGTTGTTATTAACAAACCAGAGTAATCCACGACTATCTATCATCATATTAGATAATCCTGGCACTGTTATCGAATTGTCATCAGTTAATAATACATTATGATGATTTATCCATTGTTTATCAGTTGTGTATTCCAATAGACTAACACCACTTCCAAGACTGTTGAGTAGCCACAAATTTCCTTTAGAATCGAACTTTAAACCTAAAACAAGTACATAGTCATTTCCAAGTTGCTTACCTCTGTCATTGGCGCCCATAAGCATACTGTTATCCTTATTATAATAGGTAACAAGTTCGCCGTTCTGAAATTCGTATAATCCACATCTGCCGCCTACAAACACATGTTCTGGGTCATTAGGATCAGCATCTATACAGCAGTTGTCAACATAACTATATCCAGTAATCTCATTTATTTTTTCCTGATATAGAGTCCAGTTGTTGCCATCATACACTTGGATGGTTCCAGGAATAGCGTTATCAGGCATTGCAGGTAGGAAAAATCCTCCTGTGGTATAGAGTCTTCCATTAATATATTTCGACTCGTAGAAACGATTATATGCAGGTCCTCCTGGATTAAGTGTTGATACTGTTGAAATATAGGTATCGTAATCATCTTTATATGGAATAAGATTCTTAGGATACTCAGGATTATTATTGGTATATGTTTCTGAAATCTCAGCTTTCTGTATGTTTACCTTTATGATAGCAAAGCTTGTGGTTAGATAAGCATACACACCATCAATAGAAATGCCAGTGATGGTTTTGTCTTCTGTCATCGCCTTGTTATATAATGCTGAAATATTGATAATATTACCATCAGTATCAATAAGGTCGATGTTTGAATCTTCGTATACAGCTATAAGTCGCTTGGCTTTCTGGCTCCAAGCAATATAAGTAATATGTGTATCACTAAGACCGTTTACTTTATTATAGGTAGTGATACTTTGGTCGTTCAGGTTATACTGATAAAGATCGTTTGAAGCTAGAACAAACAGGTTATCGTTAGCCTTGCATATACTCTGAACGTCGTGATATGCAAGATAGTTGCGCCATGTACCTACTTGTGCCATTGCCAAGAAACAATAGCAAAGTGAAAGTACTATGGCCAACAACTTCTTCATATTACATCTTTAACAGATAATCAGCAAGTTTCTGAACTGCTTTTGCTCTATGACTGATGTTATTCTTAATGCCTGTGCCCAGTTCGGCAAACGTTTTATTAAAACCTTCAGGCATAAAAATAGGATCGTATCCGAATCCTTCTCCACCACGCTTTTCTTTTGTTATCGATCCATTAACGATACCATCGAAGGTAGTAACCTTTCCGTTGATAATAAGCGCAATAACTGTGCGGAAACGGGCTTTACGGTTATCGTTGTTCTCGAGTTCCGATAGCAGCTTTTTCATGTTTGCCTCAGAGTCGTGACCTTCGCCTCCTGCATATCTTGCACTATATACGCCAGGTGCTCCTCCCAATGCATCAACTTCAAGACCAGTGTCATCAGCAAAACAGTTCACATGATACTTATCATATACCCATTGGGCTTTTATAAGAGCATTGTCTTTCAATGTCTGACCCTTTTCTGGGATATCATCATGACAACCTATATCAGAAAGCGACATTATTTCGAACTTGTTGCCAAGAATCTTCTTAACCTCACTAAGCTTATTCAGGTTGTTTGTGGCAAATACTATTTTCATCTTTTTAGCTTCAACCTTCTTGATTTTAACCTTCATCTCGTCGAATCCTTCACCGTATACACCGATAACGCTCGACTGCGATACAAAGGCATTAGGGTCAATCATTTTGATGAGTCGGAACATGTTTACGCTCTCGTTCTTCTTTGCCAGAATACAGAGCACTTTCATTTCCTTACCAGTATACCATCCATGTCCATCCAGAATGGTAACACCATGCCCCATCTGAGTACCAATAGCATTAGCTATCTCTTGCCATTTACGCGAGAAAATAAAGAACTGTACCGACTGTCTGCGAGCATTCATCACATAGTCGAGTACATAGTTCTCCATCGCCATCACACAGAATCCGAACATCACCTTATGTGCTCTTTCTATGTAGGTACCAAACTGTGGGAAGAACATACAAGAGCCAATGATACAGAAGTCGGCTGCAATAAGCACAGAACCAAGTGATATGTTATGATACTTGTTGACTGATGCAGCGATGATATCAGTACCTCCTGTAGAACCATTGTTAAGGAATACCAAAGCCAATGCTATACCAGTTATAACACAGCCTATAATCATCGACATAAAGTCCTGACCTTCGCCCATAAGTTTTAATGGAAGTCCATTATCCTGTTTGGGGATGATGTCTTGCGCAAATCGCAGCATGAAGTAAAGCGTAAAAATGGCAAAGATTGTCTTCATAAGGAACTTATACCCCAGTATCTTCAGGGCCACTATCAGTAGCAGACCGTTGATGATGATATAGGTGTTTTCCAGATGAAAGCCTGTAGCATAGTAAATGATAGCTGATAAACCTGTAACACCTCCAGCCACAATCTGATATGGCATCAGGAATACTGTGAATGCTATGGTGTACAAAAGGAGGCCAAAGGCTATAAACATATAGTCTCTGACCTCGTTAAGTATCATTTTATGATCTATTGTCATTACTTCTTCAGAACAATGTTCACCATACGCTTAGGGACGATGATAACCTTTGCTATCTGGAAGCCTTCGAGATATTTCTTTGCTTTCTCGTCAGCAAGTACAGTCTCCTCGATGGTCTTATTGTCAGCATCAGCAGGGAACTCCATCTCCAAGCGGGTCTTGCCGTTAAAGGCGATACCCAGTTTAACAGAGCTCTCCTTAAGATACTCTTCATTAAATGCTGGCCACTGTGAGTCGCATACGCTACCCTTCTCGCCAAGCATCTCCCACAGTTCCTCAGCGATGTGTGGAGCAAATGGAGCAATAAGGATAACAAGAGTCTTCAGCATCTCCTTGTTCTTGCACTTCTGCTGTGAGAGTTCGTTCACACAGATCATGAATGCAGAGATAGAAGTGTTATAGCTGAACTCCTCGATGTCGCCAGAAACCTTCTTAATCAGTTTGTGTACGCTCTTCAGATTCTCTGCAGTAGCCTCACCTTCATCGAAACCATTTTGGAAGAGGTTCCAGAACTTCTTCAGGAAGCGGTGACAACCATCGATACCATTGGTATCCCAAGGCTTACTCTGCTCAACAGGACCAAGGAACATCTCGTAGAGACGCAGTGTGTCAGCACCATACTTCTCAACAATCATATCTGGGTTAACAACATTGAACATCGACTTCGACATCTTCTCGATAGCCCAACCGCACTTATACTGACCATTCTCGAGAATGAATTCAGCATTCTGATAGTCAGGACGCCAAGCCTTGAAGGCCTCAATGTCGAGAACATCAGCTGATACGATGTTTACATCTACATGGATAGGAGTAACGGTGTACTTATCCTTAAGTCCGAAGCTAACGAACTTACCCTTATCAGCACCCTCGTCCTCGATACGGTAAACAAAGTTAGAGCGACCCTGAATCATACCCTGATTAACCAGCTTCTTGAATGGCTCATCCTCGCAGCTGTAACCTGAATCGAAGAGGAACTTGTTCCAGAAACGGCTGTAGATAAGGTGACCAGTAGCGTGCTCAGTACCACCTACGTAGAGGTCAACATTACGCCAGTACTCATCAACATCCTTGTCTACCAAAGCCTTCTCGTTCTTTGGATCCATATAGCGCAGATAGTAAGCACTCGATCCAGCGAAACCAGGCATGGTGTTCAGCTCAAGTGGGAATACTGTCTTGTTGTCAATCTCATCCTTCGATACCACCTTGTCAGTCTTAGTGTCCCAAGCCCACATCTTAGCGCGACCCAATGGTGGCTCACCTGTTTCTGTTGGCTTGTACTCGTCAATCTCAGGAAGCTCCAGAGGCAGACACTCCTTTGGAATCATATAAGGCATATCGTCCTTGTAGTAAACAGGGAATGGCTCACCCCAGTAACGCTGACGAGAGAAGATGGCATCGCGCAAGCGGTAGTTAACCTTTACACGACCAAGTCCCTGCTCAGTAACATATTTCTTGGTGGCAGCGATAGCCTCCTTAACGGTGAGACCATTCAGGCTGAACTTAGCTGATGAAGAGTTGCATACTATACCCTCCTTGGCATCATAGCTCTCTTCAGAAACATCAGCACCCTCAATCAGTGGGATGATAGGCAGGTTGAAGTGCTTGGCAAAGGCGTAGTCACGACTATCGTGAGCAGGTACAGCCATAATGGCACCAGTACCATAACCAGCCAATACATATTCTGCAATCCAGATGGGGATTTTCTCGTCAGTAAATGGATTGATAGCATAGCTACCAGAGAATACACCAGTAACCTTGTGGTCCATCTGGCGATCGCGCTCTGTGCGCTTCTTCACGTAGTCCAGATACTTGTCTACTTCAGCCTTCTGCTCTGGTGTAGTCAGCTCTGCTACGAGGTCGCTCTCAGGAGCCAGAACCATGAAGGTAACACCAAACATTGTATCAGCACGAGTTGTGAAGATAGTGAAATGCTTATCTGAGTCGGCTACGTTAAACTCAACCTCAGTACCCTCTGAGCGACCAATCCAGTTACGCTGAGTCTCCTTCAGTGAGTCAGTCCAGTCGATATCCTC
>Ga0256405_10002295_pt1 | contig 44841 bp, 40 predicted proteins | sample RumenRJG_02DNA_FD_189096 | JGI IMG/M metagenome (GOLD analysis project Ga0256405, IMG submission 189096) | Bovine rumen microbial communities from Lethbridge, Alberta, Canada - RJG_02 | ecosystem: Host-associated > Mammals > Digestive system > Stomach > Rumen | place: Canada: Alberta... | reverse complement strand
ACTCCGGCAGATTTGTTTCTCGTCAATTCAATAATACCAAAGGCACGGCGTCTATGCCTTTTATATTGCCTACATTATTGAGTTTTCAAGGTTCAACACGCCTTTTCGGTGTGGGAAGTTTTAGTAATATACTGATACTGTTGACTGAAATGAAAAATATTGACCAGTCGCATGAAGAGTTTGTTCTTAGTGTGTTGAACAGAATCTGTGTTAGTAATTCTATCGAAGCTGTGGAGGTTTCTGCGGTTTTGTCCGGCTCTTCATTCGTTGCTGATGTTTCAGGAGATAATGCTCTGCGGTATGCTGCGTCAATAAATGCCATCTATTGGTTGAGGGATTCAGAAGTCTTTATTGCTGTATCTTCGGGTATTGTTTACGAATCATTGGATATTAGATATCAAATACTAAATAAAATTCGTGAGCAGTATTCAGAGGTTGATGCGCGGAGAATAGAGCAGGCTGAATTTTGGGATAACATCTGGCTATTGGATGCTCCGAAAGATGGCAATGAATATTATGGGAAATATGTAAATATTCAGGTAAAGAAAACACGGGAGAGGGTCAGGAAAGACGGCATCCTTCTTTGCCGTGAGAATAATCCCAACTCTTATTTAGAGGCAATATGTGCGTATATTGCGGATCATTATGGTATAAGGCTGGAAGGGGTCACATCCGACTGGAAGACCGAATACTATAAGCTCGTTCGTGGAGTAAATAACTTCTTATATGATTGTAAAGAAGCAATCCCTGAGGAAAATATCCTGTTTAATGAGTCTGTAATGAGCGATGTTGATTCTATGGAGGAGGAGTATCGAATCTGGAATGGGCTTATCAGAGAGAAAGAGGCTATTCTGGGGAATCGGATCTCAGAGGTTGATTTGGATTCTTGGAGATCTTTCCTTAACAACAAATACCATGGAAGATGCCAGCTATGTGGCAGCAGAACTGTCAGTGGAGTACAGAATGCCTTTTTCTGGACATATCGCATTATGAAAGAGAAGGCCAATGGAGGGAATGAATTGGCTAATCTGCATTCAAATATCTTCTGCCTGTGTCCGTCATGTCATGGAGAATTGAGTCGTCCTTATATGGGAAAGAATATGCGACAGGTCAGAAATAAGGCACTGGAATACCTTCAACAGCTGAATGAGGCGATGTCGGAAGAATTGGAAGATTTGTCCGAAACAGACAGTGTGATCAGTATGTTTGCGGATACGATCAATGAGTATAAAGGATTTCGTTCTCCTATCGTTTGCGATGTTCTTGTTAACGGCAGAGAAAGGCAGATGAAGTTTTCATGGGAGCACTTCATGAGAATCGCTTTCCTTCTGTCTGGAGTGAATGAGCAGGAAAGTGATACATAATCAGGGAGTGAACTATGGCGGCTAAATATGCAAGTGGCAATTTTGTCAGAATCAATTCCACCAATCAAGTCGCAACTATCGTTAAAGTAAGCGAGACAGCCAACGCTGTTTCCTACACAGTTATGATTGACGGTAAGAGGAAACGGTATCGCGAAGAGGAACTGCTTCCTTACGTGGACGTTGAAGATACGATCTTGCAGGACTTTGAAGATCAGAATTTTGGGACAGCAGACCAGCTGCAGCGGTATGTTTATTTCCGACAGTTTTCTGAGACACAGGATGCAAACATTTACAGCTATCAGGGAAACAAGATTATTTTCAATCCGTTTCAGTATAAGCCGCTGATGAAATTCCTGAACATTGACTCTGATGAACGTCTCCTTGTTGCTGATGAGGTTGGAGTCGGGAAGACCATCGAGTCCGGAATTATTCTGGATGAGCTTCTTGCCCGTGGGGATCTTAAGGCAAAGGATACTATTCTGATCGTATGTCCTAATGTCCTTTGCCGGAAATGGCAGGTAGAACTGAAAACCAAATTTCTGATGGATGATTTTTGGATTCATAGCGGAGATTCTCTAAAATATACGCTGGAATCAATCAGAGAAACTGGAAAAAATCCGAACCCTCATAGTATTGTAAGCGAACAGTTGCTGCGTGGAGATCGTTATTACAAATTGCTGCATGACTGCCAGGAGGAACTCGGAGAACCATTCATCCATATGCTGATTATTGATGAGTGCCATCATTACCGGAATCCGGAAACCAATACACACAAGGTCGGTGCATTGCTCAGCCTGTGCGCAGATCGTGTAGTAATGCTTTCTGCAACCCCGTTCAATCTCCGCAGTGATGATCTTTATAATCAGCTGAATATGCTTAATCCGGCTCTGTTCCCGGATGAACACACTTTTAATATCCTCATTAAGCAGATTCGTAATGTAAATAAGAGTATTGTGCTGCTAAGGAAACAGAACAGAGATGATATGACAGAATTGCTTTCCATTTTGGATGAACTACGCCCAATGACAGAGAACAATCCTGCTATCCAGCAGGAATTTGAAGAACTGTATGCAGATCTTATTACAGGTGAGCCATTAGATATTTCTGCCGTTGTCCGCTATGAAAAGATGCTTAACCTTCTGAATCCGATTGCGTCATCATTTACCAGGACGTTAAAAAGGGATGCAATACCGCATCGGGTCACTCGAGATGTACGGACCTTCGAAGTACATTTTACTGACGCTGAAGCAGAGATATATCAGGAATTCATCGATGTGAATATGCTCCGCCATCAGCTAAATGGGGTATCTGAGAGGGCGTTTGGACTGATTGTGAATGGTCTGGAACGCATTGCGGCAAGCTCTGTAGTGGCATTGGAAAGAAACATCCGTCACTTTATAAGTAAAGCAGATCTTGATACAGAGGATGTAATTACAAACGATCTTGGTCTGGATGATACTGCGGCTGCAGGTCTGCGGGGTGTTTTACAGCAAAGCTATCAGTCATTGATTGCAAAGGTTCATGCCTTGAATGGGCTCGACAGCAAATACACAGTGTTCAAGCAGCTGATCGATAACATCTGGAATACCATTCCAGAGAATCCGAGAATCATTGTCTTTTCCTTCTATATCGGGACCCTTAAGTATCTTAGGAAAAAGCTCAGTACAGAAGGATTTCGCGTTGCATTGTTATACGGAAACACTCCACAGGATACACCATCGAAAACAATATATGATGAAGATGGCTTCCCGGTTATCGGAAGAAGTGATGTCATGCGTGCTTTTCAGAATGGTGATTACGACATCCTTCTTGCCAGCGAAGTGGGAGGCGAAGGTCTTGACTTTCAGTTCTGTACCGCATTGATCAATTATGATCTTCCTTATAATCCCATGCGTATTGAGCAGAGAATCGGAAGAATTGACCGTATGGGACAGCAGTCTGACAAGATCATTATCGGAAATCTCTGTATTATTAATACAATAGATATGGTTATCAACAATGTACTTCTGACCAGAATCGATGATGCTGCCGATCTCATAGGAGAGCTTGAGCCGATAATTGCTAAAGAGATGGAGGAAATGAATCAGCTGATTCTGAGAAAAGATTTTTCCAAGGCAGAACTGGAACAGCGTGAAAGGGAATTGATTGCCCGTATTGAAAAAGAGCGGGATATCCGTCAGGAATTTGATGAACAGCGCCATGAACTTGTAAATGATAAAAGCTTCCGGGATGAGTTTGAGGAAACTATACGTAGCAGCCGCATAAGTCCAAGAGAATCGCTGTTGTTTACTATGGCATTCCTGAAAAATGTGAATGGCTGTTGGAGTAAACCTATAAGTGATACATCGGCGATAATTCATATTACAAAGGATATACGGGACAAGCTTTCTGGTTATTATCGGAGATTGAATCTAGGAACTAATGGAATTGAAATAAAGAAAATATATGAATCGACCGACGATTTGACAATTAACTTTGACGGCGACGATGCATATAATACCCCGGATCAACTCTTTGTAAAACCAAGTGGCGCATGGATCAGGTTCATGGTTGATTACATTAAAGCCTTGTATAGTGATTCAAATACCACACTCTTCCATGTGGCAGTAAAGGCAGATCAGGTGGATAAACTGTCTAAGGCCACCTATCTGGCATTTATATATGAATTTGAATTTGTGGGTTTCAGAAATCAGAAAGCTATCGCCTATATACTGATTGATCCGGCTACCGATAAAAAAGTTGACCTGGATACTGATGACTGGAAGAATATATTTCTGTCTGTGCAGACCAGCAAAAAACAGGTGACGCTTACAGCTGACGATCTGGAGGATGCCAGAATAGAGGCAGATAATGTATCTGATAATATGCTTGCTGATATGGCTCAAGGTATGGTCAGCAGTAATGATGTCAAAATAGTATCAAGAATTGAAGCAGTGAAAAAGCTGTCAAAGTCCCGTATCAATGAATATGAAAATGAACTGATTGGAGCAAGCCCGAAGGAGTCGGAACGACTTTGGAGAGCAATATCAAAAGAAAAAGCAAAAACAGAAGAAAAAGTCCACATACTGGAGACGAAAAGAAAGCTTTCATCTAATTCATCTTTCCAAGGTTTGTTTGTGCTGGAAGTTATATAAACTTTTGTGAGAAAACCATGAAAACGAGGTCTATAAAAACGAAGTAACTATTCAGAGTCAAATGAGGCATGAATAAAAATGAAAAGGAACTGAGATTCGATTTCGCGGGGTGATTTTCGGACACCATTTTCAATAGACTGATACTTGAGGAGGAAGTACCCGTAAAACAGAGCAGTTTTCTAAAGGAGGCCAGATATGAGCAAGAAATATGACCCGTTTGACCTGAACATGGACGGTAAAGTCGACTTACAGGATCATATGCTCTATGACTTATTTTATGGGGATGACGACGAGAAAAACACTCCCCACCGGGAAGTCCGCTGGACAAGTAAAGACAGCGAGACTTTGGCCGGGATCATCGGCGGGATCATCGGCATCATTCTCTTTTGTTGGTTTGTGGTTACTTTTCTTTGATTCCCAGACGGCGCCAGTTGATTGCTGAGACTAATGGAGGCGGCTTTATGAACAGGCGGAAAGCTAAGTCGAACATGATGGATGGGGAGAAGTTCAATGTTTTGGACTACTTTATAAAGGTTGTCATTGTAAACGCCGTGATTAAGGCGCTCCTCCCGAAAAAAGGAAAAGACCCTGGAAAGCGGAAAGGAAAGCGATGATAGGGCAGACGTGGGTGTGAGGAACGACAATAAAAAAGATCGAAAAGATGACGCTGAGGGAGTTTAAGAATCGAAGAATGAAGAAGCTGACCTTAGAAGAGATACTCAGTAAAAAGATACAGGACAGTTATGAAGTACAGTATCAGTATGTCCTGCACCTTATAGAAGAAGGAATTATCAAACCGGTTAAGAGTTCCCCTAAAAACGGGAAGAAACCTTCTCTTCATACGATGTACTGGGTGACAGAAGAAAAGCCGGATTATGGGGCCGAGGAAGAGGAGCTTCTGTATCATACGGACACGCGGATCAAACCGGATTATTATCTGCGGCATCCTGATGTATATGTACAGGAGCGGGCCTATGTTCGCCGGCTTAACAGCTTCCTTCAAAACAACAGTGACAGCCTGAACGCTCCGGTTTCCCGCAATGAGCGAAGTTTCGCCATATGGGGCGAGGAGAAATTCCTTTCGGGCGGATCCGGCCGTACGATTCTCGGCCACTGCGGTATCGAAGAAGAATTGTTGAACTGTTATTCTACGGCGGAACCGTTTGCTTATTACGCTGCACACAGAGATACCCCGCAGAAGATCCTTATTATAGAAAATAAGGATCCTTTCTTCGGTATGCGTAAGCATTTGCTGGCAGGGAATGAAAAAATACTGGGGGTCCCCGTCAGGACACTGATTTATGGAGCAGGAAAGCGGGTGGTCAGCAGTTTTAAAGAGTTTGTCATCAGCGCGGAACCTTACATGAAAGAGAAAGGGAACGAGTTTCTTTATTTCGGTGATCTGGACTATGAAGGGATCGGCATCTACGAGAGACTAGTCCGGAGCGTTGGCGGTTCTTTCGAGATCCGCCCTTTTATTCCGGCGTACCAGGCGATGCTGGATAAATGCAGGGATATCAGTCTTCTTCCGCCCACAAAAGAGAAACAGAACCGGAATATCAGCGATATGTTCTTATCGTATTTTAATAAGGATACTGCAGCCAGGATGAAATGTATCCTGGAAAAAGATCTGTATATCCCGCAGGAGATCCTGAACATAACCGATTATTGAGGCGCAGTATGCAGTATGATTTTTTAAAGTCTTTTCCAAAGCGGATGAAGAGCGTAGGTCTGTATGCTCTTCTTTTTGCGAACAGCGGCGGAAAAGCGATCTGGAAACAGTTTGGCTTCGAGGAACTCCATGAACAGCTGAATATGGATTTCACGGTCCTGCTGTTTATCATGGAACAGTCCCTGAAAGAAGAAGTATGTACCATTGACGACATCAGTGCCTTTATTGACGATGTAAACTCCCGGTATTTCCGGAAATCCATGACATTTGAAGATTGCCGGGAGCTGGGAGATTTTATTATCAACAACGTATTGTCGAATGAAGGCAGGCCCATGTATTTTAGGGGTTATGATTTCGATGAGATGTCGTGGCAGCCCATCCACATCAGTTATGTCGCCAACCGTATCGTCTATATTGATCAGGAAGTCCGGAGGACTTCTTATTATCTGACAGATGACGGATACAATTTGCTTCTCGGAACACTGGAAGTGGAAAACAATATGAAGCTCACCATCCAGGAAATGATCTTCCGTATGCATCTGGAGAAGCAGAGTTATGACAAGGCGCTGGATGACATCAAGGGCGTGTTTAACCTGATGCGCATCCAGCTTCAGAAGATCTTTGAAGCGATGGGCCGGGTCAGGAGGAACGTACTTGATTACAATGTCGACGACTATGAAAAGATTCAGAGAGAAGATCTGGCGACGCTTGCGGATACACGCGAAAAGTTTAAAGGGTACCGGGAAACTGTCCAGGCACGTGTACGGGAACTGGAGGAGACACATATTGATATCCGTGCTTTGGATGCCGTCGAAGAAGAAAAACTGAAAAACCTGAGGGAAATAGAGATCTACCTGGGCAGGGTCATAGATGAGCACCAGCGGATCCTGAACGGACACTTTGATTTAAAGGCTCTTTATACGGATGAACTGGAAAAAATCGCTGAAATGGCACTGGTTCAAAGGTTCAATTTTCGGACGGATCTGTTTGACAAGGTTCTGCAGGACCCATCCTCATTGGAGCGGCTGGACATATTCTTCCATCCGCTGTTCAACAGGGATCCGGAGCGTATCTTCAACCTGAATAAGGTGTTGGAAGCACAGCGTGTCCTGGCAGATGAAGAAGAGGAAGACAGCGCCGAAGATATTGATTTCGATGAGGCGGCCTGGCAGGAAGAACAGGAAAGACAGAGAAAAGAGAAACTGCAGAAATACCTGCACAGCATGACCGGAATCATAGGGACAGTCATGTCAAAGGGGAGCGTGAGTCTGTCTGGGATATATGCGTCATTATCCGAACAGGGCAGGCAGCGGGAACTGATTCCGGATATTGGCGTATTTAAAGAGATCATGGTGGAGTTTCTCAGGGTAAGCAGGATAGATATTGCTGCCCTCAGGAAAGAACGGGCGGATTATATTCAGGAAGAAACTTCGGAATTCCGTTTGAACGACATGCTCCTGAAAATAGTTGACTCACATCCTGAATGGAAGGCGGCTGCGTTTTTGACGATAGAACGAATCCCGGGAGCGGAGCCGGTCGTATTCGACGACATTGAAGATGAAGCGGGAAATAAAAGAAAGATACGCTGTTCGGATGTGATATTCCGTGTGGGTGAGGAATAAGCATATGGCATATGAAATCGATGAAGTTAAAAGCAGCCAGGAGATCTACTGTTATTTGCTGGAGCATCATGAACTGAGGGAAGAAGATGTTCCGCGTCTTTATAAAGCCTATACGGAATCCGAAGCGGTCCAGAACCTTGTAAAGTCACAGGGAGAGATCTCGGAGTGCAGCATTGAGCGCTATGGCGATGTGATCTATCTGATCCCCGGGCCGGGGAACCGTTTCCTTGGGTATTCAAAAGCACAGTTAAAGAAGGAACTGTGCCGGAGCAGTGCTACGGATAAGGATTATTACCTGGTTCAGTTTTCTATCATGGTCCTCCTGCTGGAATTCTATGACGGTCAGGGAAGCAGCAGCAAGATGAGGGAATATATCCGTGTCGGAGAGCTGCAGAACAGTATATCTGACCATCTGAAAGAAGGAGCTGAGAGACTGGATGAAAATGAGCAGGATCTCTATGGCGTTGCTTATTCGCAGATGCTGCAGGCTTACGAGTCTCTCCGTTCAAGCGACAGGGCCAGCAGACAGAAGACGACAAAGGAGGGCTTCCTTTATCACATCCTGCGGTTTCTGCAGGATCAGGGCCTGATCGAATACATTGAGCAGGATGAAATGATCAAGACAACAAGAAAACTGGATCATTTTATGGACTGGAACCTCTTGAATAAAAGTAATTACCAGCGTGTGCTGGCAGTTTTGGGAGTTGAGGATGAGTAAGATCAATGCAGTCAGGTTTATCAACCTGAACTACAATAACAACGCGATCCGTGTGAGCGATGAGATCATGCACTTCAATGGTGAAAGTACACTGATCACGCTGGACAACGGCGGGGGAAAGACGGTCCTTGTCCAGATGATGACTGCGCCCTTTGTGCAGAAACGTTACCGGAATGTAAAAGACCGTCCCTTTTCCGGCTATTTCACATCCAGCAGGCCCACCTTTATTATGGTGGAATGGCTCCTGGACCAGAATGCCGGTTATGTTATGACCGGCATGATGGTACGGCAGAATCAGAATCCTGAGGATGGGAATGAAGATGACCTGGAGATCGTCAATTTTATCAGCGAATATAAAGAGGCTTGCCTGCAGGATATACACCATCTGCCGGTGGTTGAAAAAACAAAAGATGAGGTCACGCTGAAGAGTTTTGCTGTGTGCCGGCAGCTCTTTGACTCTTATAAAAAGGACCGGAGCCTGCGCTTCTCAAGCTTTGACATGAATAATTCTTCCCAGTCCAGGCAGTATTTTGAGAAACTCATGGAATACGGGATCAATTACCGGGAGTGGCAGAATATCATCAGGAAGGTGAATGAGGAAGAGTCCGGCCTGTCCAAGCTCTTCGCAGACTGCAAAGATGAACGGGGCCTGATCGAAAAATGGTTTCTGGACACCATCGAAAACAAACTGAACCGTGATCAGAACCGGATGCAGGAATTCCGCAATATTATTGAAAAATATATATCCAGCTATCAGAGAAATCAGACAAAGATCCGGCAAAGGGATACGATTCTTCATTTCGGGCAGGAAGCGGGGAAAATCCGGGAGCAGGCAGAAGAATTCCAGTCTGTTTCAAGAAGACTTGCTGCGAAATTAAACGAGATCGCCGGGTTTATCCAGGAACTCCAGGATTTACAGACGGCAGCGCAGCAGGAGCTGGCAAGCGAACAGTCCTGTATTGAAGAATTAAAAGAGAATATTCGCAGGACCGATCACGAACGTCTGTCTGTCAGCTTTTATGAAACGCAGGATCAGCTGGAGACCATAAGAGAGAAGATCAACACGCTGGCGGATCAGCTTGCTGAAACGGAAGCATGCAGGAAACAATGGGAACACACCCTCCATGTACTGCAGATGGCTGAAAGGCAGGAGCAGGTTGATTCAGCCCGGGCAGACCATCAGGCAGCAGTCCAGGCGTTGGATGTGTCCCGTAAAAAAGGACAGGATCTTCAGCCGGAAAGGGACTATATCGGATATCTGCTGCATCTTTATTATGATGAGGTCATTGCGGCAGTTGAGACGGAGATCAAAGAGACAGATGCTTCTATTGCAGAACTGACCGACACAAGGAATGCTGCGGAAGCGGAGATCACGCAGGCAGACGCGTCCATTCGGAAAGCGGAACGGGAAAAAGGCAGCCTCAGGGCATCTGTTGATTCATATGACCAGGAAGAGAACCGGTTTTTTATACGCTGGAAAGTGGACCTGAACCGGAACCTGATGGGCGAATATGATCCCGGATTTCTTCAGATACTGGCAGATACATTGGAAAGCGATCTGACAGAAGCGGTAAAGGAGCGGTCAGCAAAAAGGAAGCAGCTGGACCAGACAGATGAATCTGTCCGAAAAAAGGAACAGGAACTTTCCCGGCTTGAGGACACGAGGCAGAAGACTTCCGGCGCATTGCAGGATGCAGAGAAGAGACTGGGGCAGTATGACGATGAGCTTAAGTATCGCCGGAATGTTCTGCGTTACCTGGAACTTCGCGAAGAAGTACTGTTTGACAAAGACCGTATTCTTCGTACCGCCGACAGTAAGATCAAAGACCTGGAAGCTTTGATTGAAAAGGCCGGCATAGAAGCGGAACAGATCAAGGCAGAGATTCAGAACCTGACAACAGGACAGACCGTGGAGATATCTCCGGAACTGCAGAAAATGTTTGAAAGCCTGGGGATCCATATTGTCTACGGTATGGAGTGGATGAAGAAAAACGGGAAATCTGAGCAGGAGAACCTTGCTTTGGTAGAGCGGAACCCGTTCCTTCCCTATGCCCTGATGATGTCGGAGAATGATTTTAGGCGTCTTGATGATGCCGAGATGCCGGTTTATACAGGAACCCCTGTACCGATCGTCACGAGGGAGAGCCTGTCAGCGGATGCTCCGGAAGGATCTGTTCACCCGGAACATGTCAGCGGCGTGCATTTCTATATGATGTTCAACAGGAATCTCCTGAACGAGGAGAGACTGGCGGAACTCGTTGCACGGAGGCAGCGCGATCTGGAATATAAACTGGAAGAAAGCGGAAAAAAGAAACAAGAACACAGGGAGTATCTGGAACGAAGGACCAGGATCTCCGACCAGGAGGTTACAAAGGACGGGTATGACAGTATCCATAGCACGATAGACGAACTTAAGGATCAGCTTCAGAGAATCAGGATCACCTATACTGAAGCAAGTGAACAGCTGGCAAGCCTGAGAAACACCAGTGAAGAACTGGCGGCCGAAATCGGAAACCTGGCGGCAGAAATTGACAGATTCAATCAAAAGAAGAACGATCTCCTGATACTTACCCAAGCCTACGAGAGATACCTGGCACAGAAGGAAATGCTTTCCCGCTGTGAAAAGGAACTGGCCTTGCTGGATGCTGAAAAGAAAGCTGCAAAGACGAGGCAGAAACAGCTGGAAGAACAGATTCAGCTTTTGAGAGATAAGAGAGTTGAATGTGCAGGTAAAGCAAAAGAAATAAAAGAACAGTCTGCGGTCTATCAGACATATCAGGAGGCAGAGCAGCCTGAGGGATTCCAGTCGGAACTGCTTGGCGACTATACCGCGCTCATGGGCCGGTATACCGCGATCACGGAAAACGTATCCCGTGAAGTAAAGGAACTGGAAAACGCGCAGAAGAAAGCTTATGAAAGGCTGAGTAAAGCTGAACAGGACCTGGATCGTCTGGCCGGAAAGCATCATCTGCAGCAGGAAGAATGGCTGGGAACCCGTTTCAGCGCAGCCGAAACAGATCATGCGGAAGCAGAAATTGAAAGCCTCCGTCAGAAATTCACTTCAGAAACAGGAGAAAAGCACAAATATGAAATTGAACAGGCAAATCTGACAAAGAGCATCGAACACATAGCGGAATCCATGCAGCATGAGTGCGGGGCCCAGGTTCCTGTTCCCCGTGAAGAAATCCGTGTTACGGACTATGCAGGCCGAAAAAACATTCTTTTAAATGAAAAGAACCGGCATGAAAAAGAAGCAGCCGATCTCCAGAACCGGATAACTGTTTTAAACAGCAACCGGGATGCCCTTTCAGAATACGAGAATGTTTCCATTGTCAGCACGGTTCATTTTAAAGACGACTTCTCCCGATTTACTGAAAATGACTTCCGTGCATTTACCGGGAGCCTGAAAAGGGATCATCGTGCCCTTGACAAAGAAGTTGTGGAACAGCGCGGCAAGCTTGAAAAGATCATCCAGCAGATTATGCGCATGGATGATTTCATGGATGATTATTACAGGAAACCGCTGGAGACGCTTTATGTTCTTTCGACTGATGCGGATCAGGTACTGAAGCAGCTGGATGTTGTGCTGCAATCCTATCATAACCTGATGGAAAAGCTCCTGGTTGACATCGCTGTTGTTGAACAGGAACGTGAGCATGTCATAGCGGCTTTGAAAGAATACACATCAGAGATCCACTCCCAGATGGGAAAGATCGACCGCAATTCCGGCATCCTTGTCCGCGGGAAGCCGCTTAAAATGCTTAAGATCACGCTTCCGTCATGGGAAGAAAACGAAAACATCTACCAGCGCCGCATGGATGATTTCGTTGACGGGATCACGGAAAAGGGGATAGACCTTCTGACAAAAGGAGAGCAGATCCATGAGTTTATAGGAAAACGCCTGACAACAAAAGAGCTTTATGACAGTGTCGTTGGTATTGGAAACGTCCGTATTCAGCTTTATAAAATCGAGGCCCAGCGGGAACTGTCGATTTCCTGGAACGACGTGGCAAGAAATTCCGGCGGCGAAGGCTTTCTGTCCGCGTTTATTATCCTTTCAAGCCTTTTGTATTATATGCGGCGCGATGAAACAGATATTTTTGCTGACCGGAACGAAGGAAAAGTGTTATTGATGGATAATCCTTTCGCACAGACGAACGCCTCCCATCTGCTGAAACCAATGATGGAGGTTGCAAGGAAAAACAATACGCAATTGATCTGTCTGACAGGTCTTGGCGGGGAATCAATCTATAACCGGTTTGACAACATATATGCGCTGACTCTGGTGAAAGCCGCGCTCAGCAATGTTCAGTATTTACGCAGCAAGCATAAATCCGGGAGTGATCCGGAAACAGTCAGCTTTTCGAGATTTGAAGTGACAGGCAACGGTCAGATGGAGCTGCTGTTCTGACGACTGTACGACACGCAGGGGCAGAATGAAAATAATGAAGGCATACAATTGTATTGTAGTCCTCAACAAGGATAAAAGTGAGGCGCTTTTCTGTATTCGTAAAAAGGATCCTTACAAAGGACGGTATAACTTTGTAGGAGGCAAGGTGGAGCCGGGAGAAGAATCCGAGGCTGCCGCATACCGCGAACTGGAGGAGGAGACTGGCCTTACAAGACGGCAGATCCGTCTGTACCGCCTGATGGATATCCGCTATTATCAGCAGGAGTTTATACTGGAGATCTATGTGGGGATCCTGGAGGAGGATGCAGAGTTACACGAAGAGAATAATCCTTTGATCTGGCTGCCGCTCACGGAAGATTTTACAGATAAAGACAGATTCGCCGGGGAACAGAACATCGCCCACATCATAAATGTGGCCTTGCAATACCCGATTCCGAACAGAAACTATATTCAGGACGGTTTTTATATCGGAGTCGACGGCTGCAGGAATGGCTGGGTCGCCGCAGTACTGGATTACGGCAATCTTAGACTGGAACGATATGAAAGCATTGATGCTTTGATTCACAGGTATCCGGACTTTAATGCTTTTCTGATTGATATGGCAATAGGACTGAGGGACCATGCTGGGCAGATCCGTCCCGACCAGGCCGCCAGAGAGGAGCTGGGACGGAAAGCATCTTCCGTTTTCCCGGTTCCGTCCAGAAGCGCTGTCTATGCTGAAACAGAAGAAGAGCAGAAGAAGGAGAACAAAAGGATATTGGGAAAAAGCCTGGCGAAGCAGTCTCTTGCGATCATCCCGAAAATCAAGGAACTGGACCTGTTTTTGGTATCGCATCCTGAGTATCAAGGCAGGATCCTGGAGAGACATCCGGAACTGTCATTTACACGGATGAAAGGCTCAGAGGTGATATGCAGGAAAAAGGAATATGCGGGATTTACAGAAAGAGAGTGGATCCTGTCAGAGTATCTGGGCAGAAAATCCCTGTCATATTTTTACGATGAAGCAAAAACGCTTCAATGCAAACCAGACGATATGATGGACGCGGTCTGCCTTGCCGTAACAGGCGCGTTATATGCCCATGGCCTGTGTGAAACTATTCCTCTAGACCCCGAAAGGGACGCCCATGGACTGGAGATGAAGATGACGATCCCGAAAAAGAATCATAAATAACATATGATTGATCAGATGTCGCTTGCTGGACGACCATGAGAGGCATCAGCCTCACTATACTGAACATGTAGATCAGAAAAGGTATAGAGGAAAGGCAGGGATGACAATATGTACGGAGCTTTACTTGGAGATATGATCGGGGCACCCTATGAGTTTGACCGGGGTGGCAAAACGAAAGATTTCCCGTTGTTCAGCAAGGGTTCAAAGTACACCGATGACAGTGTAATGACCATCGCGGTCGCAGAAGCGCTTCTGGACGCCAGGGAAAAGGGCGTTGAAACGGATGAGGAGAGAGTAAAAAGACTCCTTATCGATTCAATGCGCCGTTGGGGAAACAAATATCCATATGCAGGTTACGGCGGCCGCTTCCGTTGCTGGCTGAAAGATACCGAAATGGGGGCTTATGGAAGCTATGGCAATGGCTCGGCCATGCGTGTGTCTGCGGCAGGGTGGCTTTACAGCAGTCTTGAAACAACCAGGAAAATAGCCCGGTGGACCGCTGAAGTGACACACAACCATCCGGAGGGGGTCAAGGGAGCGGAAGCAACGGCCAGCGCGATCTATATGGCGAGGAACCATGCTTCAAAAGATGAGATCCGCGATTATATCGTGAATGAATTCGGATACGATCTCAGCCGCACCTGCGATGAGATCCGCCCCGGCTACCATCATGTGGAAAGCTGCCAGGAGACCGTGCCGGAAGCTGTCACGGCGTTTCTGGAAGGAAATGATTTTGAGGATGTCATCCGGACAGCAGTATCTCTTGGCGGAGACTGCGACACCCTGACCTGTATTGCAGGATCGGTCGCGGAGGCCTTTTACGGTGTGCCGATCGGGATGATGGCGGAATGCCAGAGCCGCATGGAAGACGACATGAGACAGGTCATGGACCGCTTTGATAAAGCGGTGGGGAGATTCCAGAGGCATTCGGAAGACAGCTTCGGCAATGAGGAGCTGGTGGCAGCCATGAAAGCCGCGTATCAGGACAACAGCAAGGAAAGCTTTATCAAAGTGCTCGACCTGATCGCAAAAAGGATCTCGGAGCAGGGCCAGTTTGTTCTGCCGATACAGATGCCGCAGGCAGCGATTGAAATGTTGGGAGACTTGGATAAAGTCAAGGGCGGTGATGTAGTGCAGTCAACAGAAGAGATTCATATGGAACTGCAGACGCTCACAGGCAAAGACGGCAAGGTCTGGTATGCGGCGTTTACCGACTATAACGAAGCAGAAAAAGGGGAAGCGACTTCTGCAGTCAACCAGTATATCAAGGACATTCTGAAGGCCGCGTTGGCATCTGAGGAAAAAGCAGGACTGGTCATAAACCCGTGGGAGAACCCCATTTACCTGGATAAGGAAATGCTCCGGCTGGTGCTGGACGCGTCGAAGCCGCACAATCATATTTTCTTTGACGTCGGCGACATTACAAAGCTGGATGTGGAGTGCATCGTCAACGCGGCAAATAAGTCGCTTCTCGGCGGCGGAGGCGTGGATGGTGCTATTCACAGGGCGGCGGGACGGAAACTGCTGGAGGAATGCAGGACCCTCGGTGGCTGCAATACCGGCGGGGCCAAGATCACCAGCGGTTATAACCTGAAGGCAAGGTATATTATCCATACGGTTGGACCGAGATATAAAGAGAATGACCCCAGGTGTGAGCAGAAACTCCGGGACTGCTATTACAACAGCCTGGAGCTTGCAAAGGAGAACGATATCCATACGATCGCTTTCCCGGCCATCTCCACCGGCGCATACAGGTACCCAGCGGATGAAGCGGTGGCGGTCGCGCTGTTTACTGTAAGTGAATGGCTTTCTGAGAATGAAGATTATGGTATGGCGGTCATTTTTTCCTGCCACGACCAGAAAATGTATGATACTTATCAGAGGGCGTTTCGCCGGTTCCACATGAATTTCATTAATCTCCCGCCGGAAAAATATGAACAGTTAAAGCCGGAAGAAGTCTTTGCGTTTTCCCTGGCTGAGGGCGGCGCGATGGGAAGTCCGAATGAGATTATATTCGTCCGTGAACGGGAAGGAATGGTGGAATATCTGGTTTCATATGTGAACGACAGGATCAATCAGATCGTCCCTTGGCTGGATACTTTTGACTGCGGCATATTCGGCAAAGTGAGCGGAGTCGGCAAAGGCTGGAAACATGTAGATCTTGGTGCAGGGAATCATTTGTTCCTGAGGGATGAGATCTATGACAAGGTCAATCCCAAATTTAAGGGAATGCAGCCGTCTGAGATTTATCAGGCGTGGCGCGATGCAGTCGCGGAAACCGTGCTCGATAAAGAGTAAACGCTGAGATAAAATCTTTATAAAAACCCAAAATCCCCCGGTTCGGCTGGACCGGGGGATTTATAAGGAGGAGGTTTTTATGAGAACGATCGCTTCGTTCCTGTTGCCTGTATTATGACAGATATCAGGTCAAAGCATCCGTCAGAAAAAACCGTCATCAAAAAAAGGATATATCCATGATGTTGGTGTTAGAATATAAATTAAAAGCATCAACGTATATGAAGCGAAACACAATTGTAACAGATTATCAGGAGACTTGATGAGTAAACTCAATTGTGAAATCGTATGCAAGCACAGGAAGGCAGGACTGCTGAAAAGAATCATTATATGGGTTATGATTCTGAGCATTATACTTTCCGGAAGCTGTATGGGGTTCTCAACAAACAGGGGTCTTAATTTAAACAAGATAGAGGCTTACCATGGTATACCGTTTGTCCTTTTGAATGACAATGTCCCTGAATTTGAAAAGCGAGATCTGGTCACAAGAACATACCAGAAATTCAGCCCCCTGGATCGTCTCGGGCGGACTGGTATGGGGATTGCCTGTCTGGGGAGTGAAACCATACCTACAGAAACAAGAGGACAGATTGGTAATGTGCGTCCCTCTGGATGGCATACGGTTCGTTATGATGATTTAATAGAAGATCGATATCTTTATAATCGATGTCATGTTATTGGCTACCAGCTTGGTGGTGATAATGCCACTCCAGAAAACCTTTTTACCGGGACCAGGTATCTGAATTCTAATACGATGCTGTTTTTTGAAAACATGGTTGCATCGTATATCAGAGAAAACAAGGGCTCACATGTTATGTACAGGGTTACCCCTGTGTACAAAGGCAATAATCTGGTAGCCTCCGGTGTCCAGATGGAAGCATATTCTGTTGAGGACCGCGGCAAGGGTGTGAGTTTCAACGTATACCTTTACAACATCCAACCCGGTGTTATCATTGATTATTCCAACGGTGAAAGCAAAAGAGATCCCAATTCAGCAGCTCGGGATGTAATGACTTGTGCCTCAGCATACGACATGCTGACCTCCCCCGGTCAGAAAATTTTCAAGCTTGATCTGTCTGATAATGAGTCGGGAAATACTGTCGATTCCAGAAACATCAGCAGAGGCACAAAAGAAGGGAATAAGAGCAGCGTTACTTATATAATTAACACGAGTACAAAAAGATTCCATAAACCTGACTGCCTAAGCATTATCGATATCAAAGATAAAAACAAGGAAGAATTTTATGGCACACGTGAAGAGGCCATTTCAGATGGGTACCTTCCCTGTAAAAGGTGTAATCCCTAAATGAGAGGACCTTTATACTGCGAACAATTTCAGAGATAATTTATTGATTAAGATATAGAATTTGTTTAAATTATTTATAACTGTTGTTGTTAAATCCATTCTTAAGGAGCAGCCATGAAAAAGCTTTTTAGTACTTGTATATTTGCTCTGATGCTGTCTTTATTAACCAGTCAGTCCGTCTTTGCTGATGATGGAGACTGGAAAACTATGCCGGTAATTACCCATGTATATGAATTAGCAAAGGAAAAGGTATTTCTGGAATGGGAAGGAAATGCAGATTTATATCGTATCAACATCGACGGCAAGGATGTTTCAACTGTTAAACTCAAAAATGCAAATATTAATCTGAAGCCAGGTACCCACAACATCGTAATCATTCCATTAAAATATGAATCCAGAAATGCCGACACTAGAGTAGATTTAAATATTGATGCTTCGGTTGGAGGTCAGGGAGTTGGCGGCGGCGGAAGTATAGATCTGGCAGCGTTAGGTGTCGATCCAAAGGATATTAAGCAAGGAACTCAGTCAAAACCCTTTAAGATGAAATACTCCGTTGATCCAGTGATGAACGCAGTGCCGGAAGTTACCGGAGCTTATACAGATTTTGACAATCGTGTTGTGCTCTCTTTTGTCGACAAATTTGACTCAGATGTGTATCGCGTATTCATAAAAAGCGGTAAGGATGTAATAGAAACAGAATTTGATACATCATCAAAAGATGCTGCCGCTTTAATTTCCAAGCAAAACACCTCTGTCACAATAACACTGGATCAGAAGTACCTGAAAAGCCATGGCTGGATGATTCCAGACCTCGGATCTAAATACGGATTTGCGGTAAAGCTGGGGAAATGGCCGAAAAATTATGTTGACAACAAAAAAGAACCTCCGACCGTTATTGAGTCGAAGGACAGTAAATATTTTGACTACACTCCGTACGCAGCATGGAAAAACGCTCCTACTATTACCTATGCGTCTCAGACAGCCGACGGACAAATTACATTAAAGTGGGATCATGATGATAACGGCCTAGGGTGTGAATATAAAATAATTAGCCCGGATAAGCTGCTCGTTGTAAAGAAGGGTCAAACAGAAGTAGGAAAAACATCCGAAAAAGAATATACGGTGAAAGACCTTGGAAATGGTAAATATTCTTTTGCGGTCATTCCTGTACTTGGGAAGGAAGAAGGTTACAGTTCGGAAGATCAGACAATCAAGGTAGAAAACAACTGGATGATTGCCCCGTCATTAGAGTACAGGGATAAAGGAAATAAGCAGTTACTTCTAAAATGGGATGCTCCGCAAGATGTGGACAATTATCATATTACAGTGTCAGTTGGCAGCGGCTCCCTTTTAAGGTTTGTCAATCTGGACTTTAAGAAGTATAAAGAGTTCGATGTTCCAGCAAAAGCAGGAAAAATGGAATATACGTTTACTTATGACCAGAACATTGATTCTCCTGACGGTGTAAAGCTGATGTTTGAGATCTACGCAACAAGAAAGACAGCAAAGGGTGCTGAGCAAAAGTCCGCAACATCAAAGCAGATGGTTTTATTGAAATAGCCATATAAAACCATTTACATACTTACATTTGAAAGGGGCAGGCCGGGATACATATGTGTAAAACGGCCTGCCTGGTTTCTGATAGTCGTCACGATATATGGCTTTAAATAAAAGGCGAAGGAGAAAACAATAATAGCTAAGCGAATAAGGAAGCTGGCAGAAACTCGATATTGTAGGCTGAATATAATAAAAGAATTAATACAATGGAATGCAAGGAGAATATAGGCAATGAGCTTTTTAAATAAAAAAGAAGATAATAGGGAGTCAGAACAGGTTGAGAAAAAACCAGCAACTATTTTCGGAAAGGCTAAAGCAGCATTGATCAATGCCGTTGATCAGAACGATGACGGATCATTGGATATGAATGATATAACTCTCTTTGCTGACAACATGGGTTCTGCTGCCAAAAAAGCAGCATCTGCTGCAAAGGTGAATGCAATACAGGGCGGAGAACAGTTTGGAAGCTGGCTGGAGCAGGCAAAGAAGGATAAGGATCTAAAATCACTGCGGCCTATATTCGAGGAGGATCTGGATAGTCCCGGGTTTGCGATGTCGAAAATGATCAGAGTCGCGGAAATGGATAAAAAACATGCGGATAGTGAAGTGTGTAATGGATCCGTAGGCTTTTGGTCGGAACATAAGGGTTTTCCAGTTCTAAACATTTATACTGATAAAGCAGATCTGTTTGGGCTTACTTATTATCCGGACAGAAACAGTGAGATATATTACGTGGATCCATTTGATAGGGATCGTTATGTGGCTCTGGACGGTTATTTTCACTATTTAAAAGTTGCCAGGGTAAACGAGCTGCAGAGAATTGCACAGGATCTTGGCGCCAAACACTTCAGAGTGACTTACAAAGAGTATTTGAAATCTGAGTATGAGAAACATCATAACGGCGGACTAAAGGGTGGGCAAAAAACTTTGAAGGCAAGTGAAATAGCAGGTGCTGAACGCAGTATCAGTGAAAAGCAGAGTACCACTATCGAAATCGCCGCGGAGATGGAATGCTTGGGACATGATCCGGTTGAACCCAAACTGGTATATTTCCAAAAAGATGACAGCATCAAAAACTTAATTCGACTGAGGATGTCGGATAATACTGTGAAGCATCAGAAATTTACGCTGTTTTGCAGCCAGTCATCCGGAATAAAAGAAAATGATGCAGCCAAAATAGACGCAGCACTTGCTTCGATGAAGTATTCTTTGAAAGCATCTGTAACAGCAAAGGCCCAGAATGAAGCCAAGCGGTGTTTTGAATATGAAATAGATTTTTGATACTTATGTTGAAATACAATATCACCGAATCACGAAAATCAAGCATTGGTCTTCTGTAATATTAAACGGACCGCGCGTCCATGTGAACATGATTAAACGGAAACAGCTATGCCAAAGAAAAAGAAACCATCTAAGGAACAGCGGCGCGAGGAGCGCCTTCGTAAAGGAAAACAGTGGCTGACCACCTATAAGGGGACTGTAAAACACCTGCTGAAGCATTACAGGGAACGGTTCCATGTTGATACAATAACCGCGTCAAAGGATCTAAAGGCGCTTGGAGTGAATTATACTCAGGAGCAGCTGGACACCATCCGGAAAAATGAGGAAGAGCGCATCCGCCAGAAGCATTTGCAGAAAGCGAAGAAGGAGCGGGAGAGATTATTTGAACTGTACGGAGATACCTGCGATGACCGTTTTGCATATATTGCGGGGTACACTTCCGGCGGAGCGCCTTACGGAAGCACATGGGAAGAAATGGGGATAGATCCGTCACTTCCTTTTGATGAAAAGGTGGCGCTGCTCGGCAGCGGGGAGTTCGACCTAATGGATATCGAGGATTTGGTATTCGAGGATGATGCAGATGATATGCTGGAAATCCAGATTATACCGGAGCAGTTCAGCGTCTGCAAGGTAACGGATTATTCAGGGATTGATATTGACCAGCCGTTCGTCTTTACAGGACGGACCGATGAAGAGAAATCCCTGGTCTGCCCGACCAGGCTGGTACCTGCCAACACGACCAGCCGGGAAGATAAGTGGCGGGCCTTCCGGATCTGTGGGGAACTGGACTTTTCCCTGATCGGTATCCTGGCGGACATTACCGACTTGCTGGCCGCAAATAACATCGGCCTGTTTGCGATTTCAACCTATAATACGGACTACATCCTGACAAAAAAGAAGGATTTCGAGAAAGCCATAACAATTCTGGATAGATCGGGGTACCCTGTTGTCGAAGAAGAATAATGGAGGATACGGAAATGATTAACGACAGCCCATTGGCAAACCCGGAAGACCGTATTCGGGATCTGATCATGAATATTGAGGAGATGAAAAGTATCCTGGATGATATTTATACTGATCTTGAAGCGGACGGAACAAACGACAGCGCTGAAATTATGGAGCTCTTGGAGTCGGCGTCCGACAGCCTGGACAGCGCGGCGGAAAGCCTGGATACAGTAGGGAGCATGATGGAACTGTAAGAAGATAAGGTGCCTGATCAAAACCACCTGCCGGAATGATAACCGGCGGGTGGTTTTACATATACATTGTCGTGGAGACCTACTGTCACGCTTCGGAGCCTTCTTCTTTCCGGGCTCCATACAGGATCTCCTCCAGTTCCGTCATTCCTGCTGCCGGGAAGGTGACCGGTAAGGATTAACCCTGAGAAAGACCTGTACCGGTAACGGAAAGAATATCATCAAATGAGATGTCAGCGTCATCCACAGTGATGTACCCCATACCGATCCGCCTGCAGATCCCGGTAATGTCTTTGTACTGCCCGCCGAGACCGTACCATTTACTGTTTATATCGGTGCAGGTGCAGAAGTATGTGACGGTTACAGCAGGAAGAGTTGTCCCCGCATGCTTTGCGGCCCGGATACGGTCCTGCAGCAGGTTTAATCTGCGGTCCAGGTTTTCCTTTTCATCCTCTGCAAGCTCCCGGCGGCGTTCATAGTTGACAAGTTTGGAAGCGATTGCTTCATCAAAGCCTGCCAATGCGTTAAACGGGGCAAAGATCTTCGCACGGCGCGATACGGGCATTGGCGGGTGCTTTCGCAGGAAATCATCGTATTTCTGGTGCTTCGGTTTTCCCTTAAGGAACACATCCAGGTACGGAAAAGCAGGAGGCATTTTCATTTCGCCGATCATTCTGGACTCCTTTAAACCGCCCCGTACAGCCCGAGACGGATCTCCTCTGCCAGTATTTGCTGATATTTGTGATATTCCCTGACTTCAGACGCGGTCGCTTTACGCACTGTGTCCTTTCCGCAGTCAGGACAGGCGGGGGGAATGATAAAATCCCGGAACGTATAGCGGCAGGTTTCACAGGTACACATCTTTAAAATACTTTTTTCTCTCATGATGCTTCCTCCAGTGGCAGAACGCAGTTGATATGTGCGAGCGGTTCGGAAAACTCTTTTGATAAAGGTGCCCATTCAAGTGGTTTAATGTATCGGACCATACTGCCGCCGTAATAGTAGAGAAAGCACTCGTCATCCGACAGTACTTCGGAGCGGATGTTGCGGATCGAGCCGTCGGAAAACCTGACAAGGTAATTTCCCGATGCCGTCGGGGTTCCTTTATGCCAGACGGCGGCGCCGGCAGCCTTCTGTATTATTTCCCATACTGTGGGTTTCCGGTTCTTTTCGATCCAGTCCAGGGCATCCTTCCTGGAAAGAAAGTATCCGTCCCCAAGATCGTGGATGTCCCCGCAGAGCACAATCTTCAGCGAATCGTTTGTAACAACAACCCCCTCTATGTAGAGTTCCTCGTCTGTAATGACATATTCTTCCGGATCTACACTGTAGACCCGCATTCCGGGCATGACCGGCAGCAGATCGGATTTGGGCTTGTATGCGAGCATTTGTATTCCTCCCCGTGTGAGATTTATGCATGGTACTGAGAAAAAATATGCCGTCAGAGGATCAGGCCGCTTCGGATTCTTCTTCCATGTATTCAAAATAGTCGTTTTCAGAAGAGAAGAGGATATAGCGGCCGTCCACATATCCCATGTAACCAGATGCTGTGACATATCCTTTCATGTTGCACCTCCTGTATTTTTGAGAACTTAAGGAACATATGTTCTTTGACAAGGCGAAAAAAAATAAAACGTTACAGTATAGTAAGTGCGGCATACTTGCGGCATACTTACGCGGTTTTAAACCTGAACGCATGCGCCTGGGCCAGCATCTGTGCCTGGACCAGGAGATGGAACATGGTGATCAGGTTCTCCTTTGATTCCGCAGGCATCGTCATAAGGATTTTTTCGATATCTGCCAGTTCTTTGGAAAGCGGAGCGGAGGCAGGAGAGGATGAGGCCGGCCCGGGTCTTTTCTCCGCAGCCCGCAGCTCCGGCCGGAATTCCGTCCGGAACAGGGAGATCATCATGTCCCCGTCCGCGCCGACAACGGAAGCGATGCGGCGGAGTTCGTTTTCATTCAGATCCACAAAGGACCCGCTCTCAAGCCGGATGAGGTTTTCTTTACTGATCCCTGCCATTTCCGCGGCATCCCTCTGGGTCAGATGCTTTCTTTTCCTGCCCTGGATAAGGCACTTCATGAATTCACTCATTTTGCTTCTCCTTTCTGCCGCAAGGCCTTTGCCCGCGGCTGCATCCTGTCATCCGATGGAATCCGCCCGGTCCGCAATGCTTCCGAGGAAGTCCTTCTTTGGAATGAAGGGGACATCCACCCCGTCGAATTTTGTTTCCGCGGTTTTAAGAGCCACGAGGTTCACATTCACTTCCAGGACGGAAGCGATCCGGACGATGTCATATCCCGCGCAGATCATTTCTTTTAATTCTTCAGTATCGATCAGGAGATTCGCCAGGAAGAGGTTTGCCTCATATTCGGTGCGGTCCTTGATATCAAAGAGCTCCCATTCCGCCAGCTTCTGCATCCTGCCGCTTTTGTCCGGCTTAAGCCTGTCCCGGTGGAACAGAATGTGCCCCAGTTCATGGCCGCAGACCATGCGCTGCATCTGGCGGCTTAAGTTCCGGTTAATGAAGATAAAGTAGTTATTCAGGATATTGGTGCAGAAACCCTTCTGCTTCTGGGCATCAAAAAATCTTACTTCCACATTTTTCATGTTCCCGGCAATTACAAAAGGGTCATTGGTCCCGTATTTCAGGATCAGATCTTTTGGGACAGTGAAAAGCCTGTTATCCATTTCCGTTTACCCCTGTGCCGGAAGGGCACTCCTCATTCACCGGAGGAGTCTTCCTTCCGGTACCGCTTATTGACGTATTTACGGTTATTCTTTTTCGCGTCCCAGTACGCTTCCTGCAGGGCCTGCATGATGGCGTCCATGTCCTCATCTTCCATCTCGCCGCCGGCCCAGATCGCTTTTACATCCGCGACAAGGTTCCAGGCCTGCTGCGCGGCCTTGTTCCCGTACTGTTCGTTCGCACGGAGCACAAACGAGGCGTTCTCATCCAGAAGGACATTCTCATCCACGCCAAGGGCAGCAGCCAGTTTGGTATAGGTATCCCTGCTCTTTGGAAGCCGTACGCCCAGTTCGTAGTTCTGGATGGTACGGAGCGAGATGCCGGTTAATTCCGCCAGTTCACGCTGGGAACAGCCTTTTAAGAGACGCGCGTTTCTGATCTTTTCACCGAAGTTCATCTTGTTTTCCTTTCTCTTCTTAAGAAAGCTGCGGGATCCGGCTACTGTCCCGTGGACAGTGACCAGTGACCGGGAATACACCCGGAAGCCAGGTGTTCCGTTCGCAAATCACGCAACTTTCATATTGACGTGAAATTCAGCTGGGCCTATAATAAAGTTCGTAAAAGGCGCAACTTATAATCAAATAATAGGGCACAGTATGAACGTTGTCAATAGAAGAACGAAAGAAAATATTCCAAACTTGCGCATTGTGCGCATTATGTAAACAAGGCGACGGTTCCCGGGGATCTGCCACAACACCTTTTTCGGGACAGCTTAATGGTAACAGATATCAAGTCCAAAAAACTGGACAGTAAAAAAGGCGCGTTTCCGTGGATTTTTGAGCACCGTTGCAAAACCATGGCAGAAAAGTGCTGATAATACAGGCTTACTTTCACCTGACAGGAATCTGAAAAAAATCCCTCTTGCAATAGTCGAACGTGCGTTCTATCATAATAACACATCATATGACAGGGGAAAAGGGGGGACTGAAGGGAATGCAGGCAGATACTCCGCCGGATAAATACATTTAAACAGCAGCAATCCTCTGAAAGGGCGGCATGTGGTAACCGCTTTTAAGGAGGGCGCCGGGGGTTACACCCGTAATCCGGAGACGGCGTCAGTACTTATCATCCTGCCGGCAGCAGGTCTCCGGCTGCTTCGGAACGGCCGGCAGGAATACTCATCAACGGTTTTCTTTCCCTTATCCGTTAGAGTGAGAAGATGTGCAGAAAACAGCGTACAGTCTTATCATCCGGAGGATTGATTGATGAGCGAATTAGCAGAAACATTGTTTGATACGACAGGGATCCTTTTTGACGGGCAGGAGCCCGCAGGGGCGGAAAGTGACCAGGTACCGGCAGACATCACCGACAGGCAGGGGAGGCGGGAAATCCTGGTACCGGACCTGGTCTCCATGACGAAGGTCCTTTTTGCAAGGTACCGTCTCGCCATGTATTCTTACCTGAACAGATGCTTAAGGGACGGGACAATTGCCGGTCTTACCGGGGAAAAGATCCTCGACCGGATCATCAACCGGGATGTGGTCAGCTTTACGCATGTTGATTACTGGAGGATCGACAGGGAAGATTTTTATGCCGACGTCAGTGTGGAACTGAAGCTCAAGGCGCCATATGGGTTACTGCACTGGAAGGGGTACCTGGTCTGCTGGTGTGATTTCAGCCGCCCCGATACATATACTGTTACTATTGAGGAGCTGACAGACCGGGTGTCCAGGCCCGCGGATGAATATGATCGCCTGAGCAAATACCTTGTCCCCTATGCTACCGGCAGACGGGTGGATGAGATCTCGGAAGGGATCTGGAAGAAATACTGCGAAGAAGCTCTGAACGATCCCACGAAGAGGGTCGCGGAAACCCTGGCGCGGAAAATGGGGCTGAACGTGATCTATCACCCTGTTTACGAACACCGGGATGTGGACAGTATTGTCTTTTTCAAAGAGGACTGCTTATTTTTAGGAGAAGACCGGTATGAAAAGGATGCTGCCGGAAAGAAGAAACACGTCAAAGCGGCTTCCGGGGAGCCGGTGGTCATCCCGGCAAACACCATCGTTGTGAATTCGAACCTGATCCGCAGGGAATATTCCGCGTTCAACATTTTCCACGAGTGTTACCATTTCCGTGAGCATTACCTGTTTTACCGGCTGCAGGAATTAAAGAGCAACGACTCCCGGGAAGTGCCTTACAGGCGGGAAACCGTCAGCCGGGACAGCGATTTTAAGGACCCGGTATATTTCATGGAAAATCAGGCGGACCGCGGGGCCATGGGGCTCATGATGCCGGCGTCGCACATGAGGCGGATGATCCTGGAAGAGTGCGGGAAGGTAAAAGGCTTTCAGCATGCGGGGGAGATGTACGAGGCCGCGGGAATGGCGATAAGGCAGCAGCTCCACCTCCCGGAATTCCGTATCCGGATGCGGATGGTGCAGCTGGGGCATGTCGGGGCTAAGGGGGCACTGAACTACGCGCAGAAGGAAAAAATGGAGCCCTTTGCATTTGCGCCGGACACCTGGAGCGACAGCGGCCATACCTTCATCATAGACAGGGCTAAAATGACAGCGCTTAAGAGGAAGAACGGTGATTTCAGGAAGCTGATCGAGAGCGGAGAGTATGTCTATGCGGACGGCCATATTGCCAGGAATCTCCCGGAATATGTCCGTTGGGACACGGAACGGGAACGGTACCTCCTGACGGATGACGCGAAGAAACGCGCGGACCAATGCTGCCTCCGCTTTATCCGGAAGTACGTCCAGAAAAACGTAGGCCGGTATGTTTACGGCAGGATGTATTATGACCCGGACTATGTCGCGCGATGCGAGTTTTATCTTAAGGATACCATCAACGGAAAGCAGATGAACCTTCCGGACGCGCAGTACGAGTATGAAAAGAATTTTCCGGCGGAATTCAGGGATGCGCTCCTTATGCTGATGCGGAAAAACGGCGACACGCAGGAAACCATGGCGGAGAAACTGCAGACCAGCGACAGGAGGCTCCGTGAGTGGTTAAAGGATCCGGCACGGTTCTTTACAGTGGACCGTGTAATAAAGATCTGCCTCATGTGGAAGCTTCCGGATTTTATCAGCAGCCTTCTCCTGGAAAGCCTCGACTTCCGCCTGAACCGGCGCGACCCGCGGAACAGGGCGCTGATCTATATCCTGGAGGTTATGTGGGACCGCGGCGTCGATGAGGCGAATGCATACCTGAAAGAGAATCATTTTGATACCCTGGCGGCGTAGGGTATAAACTCATCGAGCCGTGATCAAAAGAGCGTCAGGTGGATAACAGCCCCCTGATGTCTACTGCTTATTCGGGAACTTTCACCGATGTCGCCGTGAAAGCGACCGCCTTGGCTTCTGTGTCTGGTATCCTTGTTTTAGAATCAGAGAAGGGAGGTTTCAGGGATGAGAATTCATGAAGAAGGTAACAAGAACATCTGGCTGGACGGGATCATGGGTGTTGTGGTCGGTGACGCGCTGGGCTGCCCGGTCCAGTTTATGAGCAGAGAGGAAATCGCCCGTCATCCGGTAACAAAGATGTTGGGACACGGCACTTATGACATGCCGGTTGGCACATGGACGGATGACAGCAGCATGGCGCTGGCGGCACTGGTCAGCATCCGGGAACGCGGGAAGATCGATCTGGAAGATATCATGTCCCGCTTCGGGGAATGGATCACGGAGGGAAAATATACACCGTTCGGGAAAGCCTTTGATATCGGGAACGGGACTATGAAAGCCATCCTCTGTTATCTGAAGGACCGTGACATCAGAACCTGCGGAGGAACGACAGAGCATGATAATGGCAACGGCTCCCTGATGCGGATCATGCCGACATGTCTTTATTGCTATACGCGGCAGAAGGCGGGTAAGCTGACCGATGAGCAGGCGGTTTCCCTCATTCACGGTGCTGCCGGCCTTACCCATAATCACTTAAGGGGCCAGATCGCCTGCGGTTTATATTACTTTATGGTACGGGCCGTCCTGGATTCCGGCGGGGACCTGGCCCGCCGCCTGGACAAAGGTCTGGATGACGGGTTTGAGTTTTATGGCAGGGATGCCCGGAACCTGACGGAACTCCAGTATTACGGCAGGATTCATGACCTGTCTGAATTCAAAGAGCTTCCGGCAGAAATGATCCGCAGTACCGGTTATGTCGTGGACACCCTGGAAGCGGTGCTCTGGTCCCTGTGCCGGTCCGGCTCATTTGAAGAGACGCTTCTTACAGCCGTGAACCTGGGAGATGACACCGATACCGTCGGGGCAATTGCAGGCGGCCTGGCGGGACTTTACTATGGATATGAAAATATCCCGGATGACTGGCTGGATGTCATCAAAAGAAGGGAGTGGGTCGAATCTATCTGCAGGTAACGAAGCAGGAGATGAACGGCGCTGACCGTTTTTGGGACGGGAGAATTCCTAAAATGGTTTGATTTGGACTTTCGGCAATTATTTGTTTTATTGCCGAAAGTCTATTGATTTTTAGAGCGATATGATATATCTTATCTTTGGACTTTTGGCTATTTTAAAAACTTTTGCCGAAAGTACGGAGGTAATGGAATTGAAAATGACAGCAGAAAAATTTATAGAGAATCACCCTTCCTTTACGACCGGAGAATTTGCGGACGCTCTTCAGAAAGGAGAGCCGGGAATCGGAAGATCCACCATTTACAGCATTCTGAAGAAAAAATGTGATTCCGGAGAAATCTCCAGAGTGAGCAAAGGGCATTTTGTCCACTCCGCCAGAAAAGATTACTCTTATGAATTGTCAGAGACCGCCCAGGATATAGTCGCTCTGATCCAGGAGAATTATCCATTGGTGAATTTCCAGGTATGGGAGCTGTATCAGATGAATGAGTTTGTGAATCATCTGCTGGCTAAGAATACCATTTTTATTGAGGTTGAAAACATGCTGGACGAAAGCATATTCAACCTGCTTTTTGACCGATACCCCCATGTGCTTCACAACCCCAGCCTGGAGGAATACTACAAGTACGCCGGCGATGAAACCATTATTATCCGCAGGCTGATCTCTGAAGCCCCGTCTTCATATGGACAATACCGGCAGGCATCGCTTGAAAAGCTTCTCGTAGACCTGTTTGGCCGCGGGATCTCCGGCTCCATCCTTTCCCGTTCGGAATACCGCGCTATTTACGAGGATGCCTTTCAGAAGTACAACATCAATCAGCGTAAAATGTTCCGTTATGCCCGCCGCCGGAGCATTGAAAAAGTCATACGTGATTTTATTCATGAAGAAACCCGCTTCGTTCTGGAGGACGACAAGTGATCGACAAAAGAGTATGGTGCCAATCCCTATCTCCGTAATATGTTACGCTTGGAGGTGTGACCATGAGTATGAAGCCTCCCAAAAAGTCCGACACGGGCAAAACATGCCATCTGGTCTAACCAGTGTATCGAGCTTTGGTTCCTGCTCCATTTCATGTTCCTGCAGGCAGATCTTCACCGGAGTGAATACTGGCCAAAGCTTACAGAATGTCTGAAATCGAGAGACCTGGGGACCTATTACAAGAACAGACCGGATATGTACGATGTGAAACCCCCGAAGATGCCGCCCAGGGATATTTCATAGTAGAATTTTTATTAAATGTATAAAGAAAAATTCTTTTAAAATACGTTATTATTTCTTATAATGACAGAAAAGCAAAAGCGATTTGAATGCGCATTAAAGCATAATAGGTTTTTGTTATATGAAGCGGAGGGTGGATCAATGGCTCAGTCAGTTAACGTGAATTTCAAATTGGATACAGACGTAAAGAAAAGCATGGAACAGGCCTGTGCGGATATGGGCCTTTCCATGAGTGCAGCATTTACGATTTTTGCAAAAAAAGTTGGAAGAGAAAGGCGTATTCCTTTTGAGATTTCTGCTGATCCGTACTATTTGGAAAGGGAATATTTTCGAGCCCAGACGGAAGAGCAGCTTCTTGCCAGGATAGATCGGTCACTACAGCAGATCAAAGACGGAAAATACATGGATGCATCAAAGGCAGGGGAGATAATACGCAGTGAATACGGACTTTAAAGTAATCATAACTGATGACGCTGTTATGGATCTTCGGAGCATTACCTGTTTTACCGGCTGCAGGAATTAAAGAGCAACGATTCCCGGGAAGTGCCTTATAGGCGGGAAACCGTCAGTGAAAACAGTAATTTTAAGGACCCGGTATATTTCCTGGAAAGCCTCGACTTCCGCCTGAACCGGCGCGACCCGCGGAACAGGGCGCTGATCTATATCCTGGAGGTTATGTGGGACCGCGGCGTCGACGAGGCGAACACATACTTGAAAGAGAATCATTTTAATACCCTGGCGGCGTAGGGTATAAACTCATCAGGCCGTGAGCAAAAGAGAGTCGGGAAAATTACAGTCTCCTCGATGTCGCCGCTAAAGAGTTTGCTAATTTGAATAAGTGAAAAAATTGCACCTTATATTATTGAAAAAGTGTAAAATGATACCAGCGTTTGAATTGAAAAAATGCTGTTTCCGATATATACTGCTAGTATCACAGGAAACGGGGTATCTGAAATGATAAAGCGCAAGGCTGAAGATAGAATCAAAGAATGGATACAAATGTCTGCAAAGGCGCTCCTTGTGAGCGGAGCCAGACAGGTCGGAAAGACATTCTCCATCAGAAGATGTCTTAAAGACGATCACTGCAATTACCTGGAGATCAATCTTATAGAACAGCCGGAACTCGCCACTGTTCTGGAACAGTCCATGTCGGTTGATGATCTTATCGTGAATCTTTCGGCGGCAACGAACTATTCTTTTATAAAAGGCGAAAGCATCCTTTTTATTGATGAAGTTCAGGAAATAAAAGATATTGTGACACGTGTAAAATTCTGGGTTGATGAGGGAAGCTTCCGATATATCTTAAGCGGATCTCTTCTTGGTGTTGAGCTCCGAAATCTGCGGTCTGCACCGGTGGGATATCTTGATGAAGTGGAGATGTTCCCGCTTGACTTTGAGGAGTTCCTTAAAGCATCCGGTGTAAACGAGGATGTCCTTGGTCATCTTCGTGATTGTTTTGATGACAGAAAACCTGTCGGTGAACTGATCCACGATAAAATAATGAAACATTTCCGCCGTTATCTTGTGGTGGGTGGAATGCCCGACGCAGTCCGGGAATATATTGAATCCGGGAATATCTCCAAAGTAACGGCGATACAGCAAAATATTAAAGAACTGTACAAGCTCGATTTCACGAAGTATGAAGCAGAAGACAAAAAGCTCATGATTATCTCGATATATGAGACAATGCCTTCACAGCTTTTAAAACAGAATCGCCGTTTCAATTATGCGGATATCAAAAAGGGGCTGCGCTTTGAAAGGCTGGAAAGCAGTTTCCTTTGGCTGATTTCGGCAGGAGTTGTTATCGCGGCATATAATGCTACAGAACCACGGGTCTCTTTAAGCCAGAATCAGAAAAGCAGTCTTCTTAAGCTTTACTCATCGGATGTGGGTCTGTTGACTTCCGGATACGGAAATGCGTTGAGAACGAAAATACTGACGAATGATGAGAAGGTAAATTTGGGCGGGATCTATGAAAATGCCGTCGCGCAGGAACTGAACGCGCATGGATTTCAAACATATTTTTATAACAGCCATAAGAACGGCGAGCTTGACTTTTTAATCGAAAAAGATACACAGGTTGTTCCGATCGAAGTCAAAAGCGGAAAGGATTACTATGTGCATTCGGCAATTTCAAAAGCAGTGGATAATCCGGAATACGAGATTGAAACGGCATATATTCTTACGAACTATGATGTAGAAACGGATGGAAAAATAGTCTACCTGCCGATATACATGAGCATGTTTATTACAGACACCGTAGAATTTCCAATCTTAGAACCGATCGACTGAGAATCATTTTGATATTTTGGCTGCGTAAAAGTATAAAACAAAAAGGACAAAAGGTCCGGCTTCCTGACATGGGGAGCCGGTCTTTTTTCGTGTCTGCCTGCCCGGGCGGCTGTAATTATCAAATCAGGATCACATTTCGACGAAAACAATTTGAAGTTTGCGCCCCATAACCGGACGAAAAACGTCCGGTTGAATTGTAGAAAACAGTTTCTGACAGGGAATCAATTCGGAATCATCTTTCGTAATTGTAAGAGAACAGACGTCCAAAAACCTGCATTCTATGCAATAAAATCAGACAATATATCATAACTTGGTAAATTACAAACACAAAAAACCGGATGAAAATCGTCCTGTTGTCGGAATGGACAATGATTTAACCTAAAGGAGGTTCAGGAAAACAACCATCTTTAAGCCGGACGCGTACGGCAGCGGATGTTCAAACGAAGTATCTGCCAGCACTGCATGCTGAAAATCAGCAGGTGGTGATGGACGGAAACTCGTAAGGACACCTTCTGCCTGCACGTCCTTTTTATTTGTCCGGGCAGAGGAGCCTCTTAAGAAACATCTGCCGCCGGATGCGTCCGCAAAGCCATAGGGCCGGAAAGGACAGAAGATGTATTTTGACCAGATGGAATTCGGCAGGCGGCTCCAGAATCTTCGGAAGGAAAAGGGAATGATCCAGGAAGATCTGGCACCAGAGCTCCATATCAGCCTGGAGCATCTGAAGAAACTGGAAGGCGGCAGCCGACGGGCGTCATATGAACTGCTTGTTCTTTACAGCATTTATTTTGACGTCAGCATCGATTATCTCCTGACGGGGAGAGACCATCTTAACAAACAGACTCTGGACAGGCTCGGAAACGTGATGGCGGAACTGGCGTCCATCAGCCGGGAAATGGCGTAAACACGGGAAAAATTGAACTACAGGTTCAATGACAACACCTTTATTATCGATTATAATGAGCGAGGAATAATCCGGGCACCAGCCCTGAAAGACGAAAGAAGCGGATGTCATGACTCCTGCAATTGACAAAGTAAAAACCGGCAGACAGATCAGGATGATGATGGAGATGCGGGGACTGTCCGTACAGGATGTACGGGCTTTCCTTTCATTGGGATGCGTGCAGTCGATTTATCACTGGTTTGATGGCAAAAGCATGCCGACACTGGACAATCTTTATGCATTAAGCGAACTTCTGCAGGTACCGATGGATATGCTGGTCGTGGGTGACCGCAGGTATCATCCGAATAATGAGATAAGAACAGGCGCCGAGCGATTGCTGTGCTATTACAGACTGATACAGGACTGTATGGCGGCCTGAACTCATAACGGATCCATACTGTAAAAACACTTCCCCGGTACATCGCATTAACTATGCGACCAGTCCGGGGATTTTTGTTGGAGGAATAATCATGAGCTATGATATCAGGTTAAAGGACCCGGTAACTGATGAAACCATACAGCTGCCGGTAAAACATTTGATGACCGGAGGAACATACAGGGCGGATTACGATGAGCGTACGAAGACGTTTTCTCCTGCTGCGATCAGCGATGCCTGGCTGAATGTGACATACAATTACGGCCGATACTATTATGAAGCGACAGAAGGAGATGCCAGGTTTGCGCACGATAAGATATCTGCTTATTATGCTGATGGTACAACCGGGCCTGTCGAGACGGAATACGGCATAAGGGGGATCTACGGAAAAAGCGGCGCTGAAAGCATTGACATGCTGCGGGATATGATCCGGAGAATCGAGAGCAGATACAAAACCAATGGAGAATGGATCGTCACGTCAAGAGAACGCCTCAGATATTGGAGTAAGGAAGGCCAGGAAGTTGATTTTCATTATGTCCTGCGCCATGGCAGTGAAGGAGTTGTCAGGGAAAAATTCAGTGAAGATATCAGTGAAGGGCCGAACAGTAATTACTGGGAAGCAACTGCTGCGAATGCAATTAAACCGCTTTATCAGCTTATGGCAATGGCGCAGTTAAGACCTGACGGAATATGGGATGGTGATTGAAATGAAAGTGCTTGTGATTCCCGATGTCCATTTAAAGCCATGGATGTTTGAGCGGGCATCGGAACTGATGAAAGAAGGAAAAGCGGAGCGGGCCGTCTGTCTCATGGATATCCCGGACGACTGGCGGCAGCAGTTCAACCTGGACCTGTATATCAATACCTTTGATGCCGCAATCGCTTTTGCCAGGGAACATCCTGATACACTCTGGTGTTATGGGAATCATGATATCTGCTATCCGTGGAATCAGCGCGAGACAGGATATTCCAAAATCGCTCCCTGGACCGTCTGCGAGAAGCTACGTGTGCTGCGGGAGGCACTGCCGGATGAACGGCAGCTTGCCTTCCTGCACAGGATCGATAACGTACTCTTTTGCCACGGAGGACTGGCAGATGAGTTTGTGCGGCAATATGTTCCGGAAGAACTGCAGGATGATATTGATGGAGTCATAGAAACCATCAACGGGTTCGGCCTTGGAGAAATGTGGCAGGATCTGTCTCCCATCTGGTACCGGCCGCAGTATTATAAAGGGAAGATGTATAAGTCGGAGGAACTGCTCCAGGTAGTCGGACATACTCCTGTTGAGTCCATTACGAAGAAAGGGAACCTGATCTCCTGCGATGTTTTCTCCAACTTTCAGGATGGAAAGCCGATCGGGACACAGGAATTCCTGTTGCTGGATACCGTTTCCCGGGGGTTTGGGGGTGTGAAATGAAGACATATTTTATCAGTGATCTGCATCTCGGGCACGCAAACTGTATCCGGTTTGACAACAGGCCCTGGGAGACTGCAGAAGAAATGGATATGGAGATCATTCGGAGATGGAACCGGAAGGTACGGAAAGAGGATCACGTGTACGTACTGGGGGATTTTGCCTACAGGAACCGCACATCGATCGCGGACTATACACGGCAGATGAATGGCTTTATACACCTGATCCGTGGCAATCATGATAAGCACAGCGAAGAATATGAGGGCTGTTTCCATGAAGTTACGGATTATAAGGACATGGTTATCATGTCAGATGGCGTCAAATGCCGATTGATTCTGAGCCACTATTTTATTCCGTTTTATAACGGCGCCCGGCATATGGCTTTTATGCTGCATGGCCATACGCATAAGACTGAAGAATCGGTCATGGAGGAGCGGATCAAGGAGGAAATCCGCCGGAAGGGCCTGCGCTGTGAAGCCTATAATGTCGGAGCTATGTGGCAGGATTATGAGCCACAGACACTTGAAGAGATCATTGCAAGGCAAGGGAGAACAATCCCGCTTATATGAGGTTTTTGTAAATATGTGAGGTAAGGAAGAATGGACAAAGATTCTTTTGAATTTGTAGTCTACATGATACATGCATGTGCAGAGCGATGGCACAAGCTGCCGTCGGAGGTTTATCATATGCTTCAGAGCGCGGGATGTATTGATCATTACCTTGTTCCGCATTATGACATTCTCCATACGCAGGGAACAGATTATGTCGTGGACGACATTAAAATGTATCTTGAAATCAGGGGAATTAAGGTATGATTGTGTATATACAAAGGCAGCCAAAATCCGAGGAATTTTTGGCTGCAGAGTGTATTTATCAGGAAGTTCACATACAAAAGCCGCGGGCCTGTTTCTTTCCTTCAGAAGATTCAAGGCCTCGGCTTTTTCTTTTTGTTCCGTTCTGTTCCCCAAAATCAAAAGATTATCATTTTTGGGGAATCGCCTCGTTCAGCCAATCCGCGGTGTCGATGATCCGTATTCCCTCATGTTGATATTCCGGCTGATACGTGCGGCCAATCAGCAGCTTCGGATAAGCGTCCTTGATGCTCAAAAGCGGGTTGACCTCCCGTTCGAAGGTCTTGGGCTCGGAGATATCGTTTGCGACCTGGATATATAGCTTTTCCCCCTGCTTCATGGCCACGAAGTCGATCTCCTTGTTATAGAGAACGCCGACATATACCTCATACCCGCGGCGGAGCAGTTCGATGGCCACGATATTCTCCAGCACACGCCCATAGTCCATATTTTTTGTTCCAAGCCGGGCGAAACGGAAGCTCTGATCCGCCAGATAATACTTGTCCTCGGAGCGCAAATACCGCTTTCCGCGAATATCGTATCTCCTGATCCGGTAGAACGCAAAGGCCTTGCACAAGGCGTCTATGTATTTCCCAACGGTCTTATGATCGACCTTTGTCTTGTTGGAAGAGAGCGTATCTGTAATGGTGCGGACAGAGGTCACATTGCCGATGTTGTCCATCAAAAAGTCGATCAGCTCATGCAGCAGAGGCTCATTCCTCAGACGATATTTCTTCACGATGTCCCGGACGATCAGAGCGTTCAGCACTTCGCTGTTGATATAGCGGTATTTCTGTTCCTGGTTTTTATAAAGATAGGAACCGGCCATGCCGCCCTCGGTGATGTACTTCGTCAAGCTGCCGTAGAGGTTGTATGAGGGGAAATAGGCAAGGTATTCTTTGAAAGAGAACGGGAATGCGTGGATCTCATATGTGCGTCCGACAAACAGCGTCGCCAGATCGCTGCTTTGCAGAAAAGCATTTGATCCGGTTACATAGATATCGTATTTCTCTTTTGCGTGCAGGCTGTTGATCGCTTTCTCAAAGGAGGGGCACATCTGCACCTCGTCCACCATCAGGGTGTTGTTTTTCCCGGCCTGATAGTGATTTTCAACATAAGCTTCCAGAGCATGATATTCCATGAGGCTCTCATACTCCGTAAGATTGAAATTGATATGGATGATATTGGCCTTCGGATCATTGGCCTTCAGCCAGACGGCCAGGGCATCTAACAGCTTGGATTTGCCCGACCGGCGTACACCGGTGATCACCTTGATATCCGGTGTTTGCAGAAGATCCCGCATCTCTTCCATATAAGCAGGGCGTTCTATAAGCTTCACAGTATCCCCTCCCAGGCTTATTGTGCCTTTATTGTATCCTTTCTATTCCCCAAAATCAATTTTTATTTAATTTTGGGGAATAGAATCGCTTTACAGTCCTGAGATCGTCACATAAGCGATCTCAGGCTTTTTCTGTTGTTTTTTTCTAAGGTGCCCTGCCAGGGTACTTTTCATGTCTTCAGGGGTACTGCCTGTACCTGTAGAAACGTCCATTTTTCCTCTAAACTGATACTCGTAACGACGGGACGTCGTTACGGCCGGGAAACCGGAACGCACAATGAAAACCGAAAACACATTCATCAGGAAAGAATCCGTGAAGAAGAGCTACAGCAGCGGTGAGCTCCGGAAAAGTCTCTTTGAGACAGGAGCGGGGCCGGCCTGTAAGCGCAGGACAGCATCCGGCGTATGGCCATGAGGCTTCACGGAAGAACCAGAGGAGAACAACACTCCATGGATCCGGTAAGCTGCTGGAGACCTGATGACTTCCCACGCGGCAAATGAACAGTGCGGATATTCTGCATGGTTCAGTATGCTGCGGTTTCCGGGGGCGTCGAGGGCAAATACGGAAGGATCATATACCAAGAAACAATGCGGACTGTGCGGCTTCCCGCCGTCTCAGCCCGCTTTACATAGAAATTCGGCAGAACAAAAACTGCCGTAAAAAGGAGGAGGCATAGATGGAACTGAAGATAGACCAGGAGTTTGCGGAAAAGATCCCGCCGCTTACAAAAGAGGAATTTGAACAGCTTGAGGCAAATATCCTTGCGGACGGGGTCATTATCAACCCGCTTATCGTATGGAACGATGTGATTGTAGACGGGCACAACCGCTACCGCATCCTGCAGGAACATCCGGAGATTCCTTTCCAGGTGCACCAGAAGGAATTTGCGGACCGCTATGAGGCAATCGCCTGGATCTGTAAGAATCAGCTGGGACGAAGAAACCTGACGCCGGCGCAGAGGAAGTATCTGATTGGAAAACAGTATGAAGCGGAAAAAGTAAGACTCGGATTTAATGAAGAGTTACAAGTCAGAGATGAATTTGGTCAGTTCCACCGGGTGGGACAAAATGTCCCACCCGGTGAAGGAGAAAGAACCAGTGAACGTATAGCAAAGGAAAACGGCACAAATGAACGTTTTGTCCGTCGCGCAGAAGAGTATGCCAAAGGCCTTGACGCCGCCGAGGAAGTGATTCCCGGTATCAAACAAATGATTCTGTCCGGCGATATTCATCCGTCAGACAAAGATGTGGCTGCGGTGGCCCGCGCCCCATCAGAAGAGCGGAAAGAACTGACAGAACAGCTGAAAGTCCCGCGTTCTTCAAAACGGGCATCGCCGAAACCGTTATGGAATTTCGACCAGGACGGAGAGGACAGCGATGACGATGATGAGCCGGAAGCAGTTGAGTTTAAACCCAGCACCGCGTCCATCCTGGCAATCTCCGAAGAGATGGACAGCAGTACGGTCCGGGAAGGATCCGGCATTGATACGGAGTTCATCATCCTGGAGCTGGAAAACGCCCTGGAAAGCATGGTGTTCCGGTGGGAGACCTGCATACGGGATTACAGGAAGGAAGCAATGGCAAAGGACTGCCAGAAGAAAATAAAAGGACTGGTACAGGAGGGTATCCGGTACCTGCAGAAGTACAAAGGAGGAGTACGAGATGAATCTGACTGACAGAGATTATAAGGAAATGTATCTGAGAAGCAATGAGCTGATGATCCCGCGGCAGGCATATCAGAGACCGCTGAATGTGCAGCGTGTACGGGATATTGCAAAGCATTTTGACGAGCGCATCGCCAATGAGCCGAAGGTCAGTCTGAGGAACGGCAACTATTACGTGTTTGACGGCCAGCACACCGTAGCGGCAAGGATCGAGAGAAACGGAGGAAAGCCCCTGGCGATCCGATGTAAGGTTTATCTGGGATTGACGGAAAGCGAAGAGGCAACCCTCTTCGCGGAGCAGAACGGATACTCAGCGGATCTTTCGGCCGGGATTAAGATCAGGGCGTTGATTTACGCAGGTGATCCGATGGCCTGCAGCTTCCTGAAAGCGACGGAAAGCACCGGCATCCGCCTGGATTACAGCCAGCAGCTTGGAACAAAACGGATCGGCTGCGTGGCAACAGCCTTCGAAGAATTCAGGAGGATCGGTCCGGAGAAATATAAGGAAGCACTGAATATCCTCCTGGAAGCCTGGGACGGGGCTTCGGATTCCCTGAGGGCAGAGACGGTCTCCGCCATGTGCCGGTTCGTTGACCTCTATGCGGGTGAGTATGACAGGAAGCGGCTGATCCGGCGCTTTAAGGCCTATGACCCCATCCATATTTTCCGCGAAGGCCGGGCGATGGGCGTCAACATGCCGGGCCATAAGAAATACCTTTACCAGGTGTGGGCGATGTACAACGGCTCCAGCGTAAAGACAGCGCTGCCTATGAAGTTTTAAGGGGGTGGATGCCGGATGACAGAGACATGTCAGGATAATAAGGAGCGGAGGGATCCCGTACACAGCAGGGACTGGATCTACCGGCGCGGTGACATCTACCTCGCCAACCTGAATCCCTTCAAGGGATCGGAACAGGGAGGGACCCGGCCGGTGGTGGTCCTGCAGAATAACGACGGCAACTTCTTTTGCCCGACACTGATCGTCGCGCCGGTCACCACGCAGCTGAAGAAGTTGAACCTTCCGACGCACTGCTGTTTTGAAAAGGTGAGAGGGCTTCCGGTTCCGTCGATGGTGTCGCTGGAGCAGATCAAAACGATCGACAAGTGCCGGATCGAGAAATATCTCGGAAAGATGACCCGGGAACAGATGATCCAGGTCGAGGACGCGATACGTGAAAGCCTTGGAATGGAGATCCCGGAATGTATTGAGGCACCGTGACCATAGATTTAAGGAGGAGCAGACAATGATGGAAGCATGCATGGAATATGATTTCCCGGAGGGCGCGGTGCCGGAGCTGTCAGAAAAACGCTGCTATACGGTGGATGACCTGATGAACATCCTGGAGTGCGGCAGGCGGGCAATATATGACCTGCTGAAGAAAAACGAGTTCAGGTATATCAAACTCGGCAGAGCCGGATACAGGATATCCCGGAAGAGTTTCGATGAGTGGCTGGATAAACAGGGCTGTTGATCCTTTTAAGGCCTGTCAAGGATGTCATTCCCAGACATTTAACGAATCGGCATCCTAAAAATCACAGCAGGAATCCGCTACTCTGTTGCCAGGCTGAAAAGCCTGGCAACATTACATATGGGAGGTAAGAGTCATGACAATACGCCCCAAAACGACAATGTCGGTCCGGGAGATGGGAAGCCTGCTCGGACTGAAAAAGGTGGATTCCTACTGGCTGGTTCACAAGGAATATTTTGAAACGGTCCTTGTAAACGGAAAGATGCGTGTGGTGATTGAAAGCTTCGAGAACTGGTACGCCGGGCAGGTGAAATACCGCAAGGTAAACGGAGAGCCGCCCGGAAAACGGCTGAACCAGGAATCCTATTCTGCAAGGGATATCGCGGGAATGCTTCAGATCAATGAAATGTATGCCTATCAGGTGATGAAGAATGCCGGAATCAAGCCGGTTCTCGTGGATTACTGGCAGAGGTTCCCGAAAGAGGATTTCGATAAATGGTATTCCGGTCAGTCACGGTTCCGGAATGCCGAAGATCGCCGAAGGGATGCGGAGATTGAAGAAAGCACCATGAGTATGCCTGATATGGCAAAACTTCTGGATGTTCCCCGGAACATCGTATATCAAATCCTTCGAAGCAGTCCCGGAAAGGAACTTCTGCAGGTGGTCACCATCGCCGGCAGGAAGCGGATCACAAAGGAAAGCTTCGACCGATGGTACAAGGGTCAGGACCGGTATCTGAAACCGGAGGACCAGCCGGAAGGTGTTCCCAGGAAACACCGGCATTATGCGGACTCCCTTGCGAAGAAGGAAGTATTGACACCTGCCGGGAAAAAGGAGGCGCGTTTCAGCGCGAATCCGGGATATCTGACCGTAGATGAGGCGGCTCTGATGGCAAAAACCACGACAGCCGGCATTTACCGCTGGATCAGCAGGGAAAAGTTTCCCGTCCTGCGTATATCCCGGAAAACGATACGGATCCCCCGGGAAGAATTTGAAGCATTTTTAGGAACAGAAGCCGCCAAGGAGGAAGAAAATGGCATCGATCGTAAAACGCCGTGACCGTTTCTGTGTGGTCTATATGTATACGGACCCGCAGGGCAACCGCAAACAGAAATGGGAAACCTATAAGACGCAGGCCGAAGCGAAGGCCCGACAGAAGGAAATCGAGTATAAGGAATCCATCGGAACATTCGTGATTCCCCAGTGCAGTACGATGGACGAACTGCTGAAGGAATATGTCGCTCTTTACGGGAAAAACACCTGGGCGCTGTCTACATACAGTTCCAATGTCGGGATGATCAGGAATTATATTTCTCCCTTCATTGGCAGTATGAGGCTGAAGGATATCACACCGAGAGTTCTGGAAAAGTATTATCAACAGCTGCTGAAGACAAAGCCCGTCAACAATCCGGTGACCGGCAAGGCCAAGGGTGAGTTTGTCGGGACAAGCACGATCCGTGATGTTCACAAGCTTCTTCGGAACTGTTTCGGCCAGGCAGTGAAATGGGAACTGATCGAAAAGAATCCGGCGCTTCATGCCACCGTGCCCAAACACAAAAAGCAGGAGCGGGAGATCTGGACGGCGGAGACACTGTTTCATGCCACGGAAGTCTGCGAGAATGAGCGGCTGAAGCTCTGCATCAACCTTGCCTTCGCCTGTTCGCTCCGCCTCGGGGAACTGCTGGGACTTACCTGGGACTGCGTCGACATCTCGGAGGAAGCGATCAATACCGGCTACGCCAGCATCACGATCAACAAAGAGATGCAGCGGGTCACCAAGGAAGCGCTGAAAATGCTGGAGAGCAAGGACGTGTATTATACTTTTCCTTCGAAGAGCAGCCGAACGACTACCGTCATGGTTCTGAAGGCGCCGAAAACGGATGGCAGCAGCCGTAAGATCTTTCTTCCCAGAACGGTCGCCCTGATGCTGATCGAGTGGAAGAAAAAGCAGGATTTTGAGAAGGAAGCCCTTGGCAGTGAATATCAGGATTACAATTTGGTGATCTGCGGGGCCATGGGATTTCCGGTGGAGACATCATCGATCCAGGCGGATTTCCGGAAGCTGATCAAAGAACATGACCTTCCCGAGGTGGTCTTCCACAGCCTCCGGCATTCCAGCATCACCTATAAGCTGAAGCTGAACGGAGGCGACATCAAGGCTGTCCAGGGTGATTCCGGCCACTCGCAGACGTCCATGGTAACCGATGTGTATTCTCATATCCTGGATGATGACCGGAGGGTGAACGCGCAGCTTTTCGAAGATGCCTTCTATACCGGAAAGGGAAAGGATCCGGAGGCTGAAGCCGAAACAAAAAAGGAAACCGTTTCGGCAGATATGGAGACCCTGGCAAAGCTTCTGCAGAATCCCGAGACCGCAGGCCTCTTAAAACAGCTGGTCAGCGCTCTGGGAAAAACAAACTGAATCATATCACAAGGACGGGCTGGCCGGAAAAGGCCGGCCTGTTTTTCTCTTACATCGTGTATGAAGAAAAGGTTGAAAGTCGGGTGAATATGAGTTATATTTTGCTAAAGGTCATTTAAACAAACACATTTAGCAATTTATGAAGTCAATGGGGAGCTGATATGTTGACAGGCAGGGAACAAGAGCAGAATCTTATGCGTCAGGCTTATGAGATGGAACGTTCAAGATTCATTGCTGTTTATGGGAGAAGGCGTGTCGGAAAGACATTCTTAATTCGGGAAACATTTGACTATACATTTTCTTTTCAGCATTCAGGGCTTGCAAAAGGAAAGTATCGGGATCAGCTGAACGCGTTTGCCGAGGCTCTGACTGATGCCGGCGCACGGGATGTAACTGAACCTCAAAACTGGATGGACGCATTCCGACAGTTGAAATTGCTGATTAAAGAGTCAAAAGAAACCAAGAAAGTGATATTCATTGATGAAATCTCCTGGATGGATACACCACGCTCCGATTTAATGATGGCGCTTGAAAATTTCTGGAATGGGTTTGCCTCTGCCAGAAAAGATGTATTGCTCATCATATGCACATCCGCAACTTCATGGATACTCAAAACAGTGATTCATGATAAAGGGGGCTTACATAACAGAGTAACAGACAAGATTCATCTTCAGCCATTCAGTCTGTACGAATGTGAAAGGTACCTTGAAAACAAGGGGATCTCAATGGATCGTTACGATATCCTCGAAGGCTATATGGCTATGGGCGGGGTCCCTTATTATTGGGATTTTGTAGATGCCGGCAAAAGCATGGTACAGAACATTGATGCCATTTTCTTCGGAAAAGATGCATTGCTCAAGGACGAATTTGACTATCTGTATGCATCGATTTTCAGAAAACCAGAAGATTATATTCAGATAATTAAGGCGTTGGGGAAGAAGAAAGCCGGAATGACACGTGGAGAAATTTCACAGGAAACAGGGCTCTCCTGTAACGGTGCATTCTCGAAAAAACTGGAAGAACTGGAAAGCTGCGGTTTTGTCCGGCGGTATCATGAGTTTGGCAAAAAGAATATGGGAGCGGTCATCCAGTTGATTGACAACTATACTCTGTTTTATTTCAAGTTTTTGGAAAATCCCCCGACGGATCCGAAATACTGGGAAAAATCCATTGATTCTCCAGGAAGGAGAGCCTGGACAGGACTTGCTTTTGAACGGGTTTGTCTGCAGCACTCGGAACAAATCCGAAAAAAACTGGGAATATCAGGAGTTTTGACTGATGAGAGCTCATGGCATTGCGCGGCAGATCCGGATCAGGGTATTTATGGTTCTCAAATCGATCTTGTAATCGACAGGAAAGACCGGGTCGTGAATCTGTGTGAGATGAAATACTCTATGTTCGACTACTCGATCACAAAAGAATATGACCGGAAGCTGAAAGAGAAAATCAGTGATTTTAAGACTGCGACAAAAACAAAGAGCTCCGTGCACCTGACTTTGGTTACTACCTATGGGCTTAATAAAAATATGTATGCAGGTCAAGTGCAATCTCTTGTGACGGCCGACGACCTGTTTCAACCGGGAGAAATATAAATTGCTAAATCTATAAAAGCCTGGCTCCTTTAGCAATTTATGTTCGACACAGGCAGTATTTCTCTGACCTGAAGGATCGGGGCGTCCGGGAGATTGCGGCGTACGGTATCGCATTCTCCGGGAAGAACGCCGCGGTAAAAACCGCGAGACATGAGTAAAAATCGGCTTTCGGATCAGGGTGTAAAAATAAGGCTCCGCCATTATTAGACACAGCTAAAAATCAGCTAAAAAATACATACGATTTCTAACGAAAAAACGGGCACTCATACGCACCCGAAAGCGTTCGAACACGGAAAAGAAGCGCACAGATACGCACTTTAAAGGCATTGAAAGCGCTCCGTGAGGAAAATGAGGCCGGATCTCCTAAAGTTATGGAGGACCCAGGCACGCGGGGTCGTTAAAGATACGGTGTCGGGTTCGAATCCGGTTGGATTTCGGACCAAAAAGGGGTTCGCGGCATTT
>Ga0256405_10002292_pt1 | contig 44883 bp, 34 predicted proteins | sample RumenRJG_02DNA_FD_189096 | JGI IMG/M metagenome (GOLD analysis project Ga0256405, IMG submission 189096) | Bovine rumen microbial communities from Lethbridge, Alberta, Canada - RJG_02 | ecosystem: Host-associated > Mammals > Digestive system > Stomach > Rumen | place: Canada: Alberta... | reverse complement strand
TCTTTGAGATGAGGATGGATCCATTCCCTTTTTGATAGAGTTCAAGGACTTTATCCCATTCTTCTTTTGTGTATTTCATATATGAAAATCCCGAAAGTTGTGTCCAACTTTCGGGGTTCACATCAAGGGCTGCGGACTTTGAAAGGAGATGCCCGTGATTCTATCGGGGCGTTGCCCCTCCAGAATGACAGCGGGCATGACAAGAGGAACGCGAGCGGTCATTAAAAACTTCTTGCGTCGTAGACTGTTTCTAAGACGCACTCCGTGAGCGACAAACGACTCATATCAATGAGTCGTCGAAGGCGACCTTTGGCCACTTAGTGCTTTAGCACTTACGTGGACATGGCCACCTTTAGGTGGGAGCGAGCGCCAGCCCTAAAAAGCAACACCTGCTTCCAGCGCGAGCGGTCATTAAAAACCTTCTTGTATCGAAGACTTTGCCTAAGACGCACTCCGTGAGCGACAAACGGCTCGTATTAACGAGTCGTGGTCGCGAGAGCGACTGAGATTCCGGAGACGCCGCCCCACAAACAACGAAGGAGCGGTAATAAGAAGGGATCACCCAGGCAGGGAGACCCAGGTGATCCCTCGTGTTGTGGTGGATACGCTTGCGCGTATCCGGTGTGTGTGTTAGTTAAGGACTAGAAAAAATCCAGCTTGAAGCCACCATTGCGGAGGAAAGCCGGCACATCGTAATCCACGCCGTTGGTCTTCAAGGAGCCTTCGGCATAGTTCGTGTTGCGGGGTTCTTCCACTTCGCGAGTAGGCATTTCAGCCATGGTCTGGCGGGTGTAAGCCGGAGTACCATAGTCACCGTTAGAGAGCTGGTCCATATCGGCGATGCCGGGCATTTCTTCCGTTTCAGGAAGCGTTGCCGTAGCAATGCCTTCGGGCATCATCTTCTCTTCGAAGGCGGGGGCCTGGGCGTTGAACTGCGCAGAGGCAAAGTCTGCGGCAGGAGCCTGGGCTTCGGCCTGGGGAAGAGTGTCCATAGGAATGGTCAGGGACTCACCAGCAGGCATGGCGACCGTCGTAGGCTGAGCAAGAGCCACGAAATTGGTTGCCGTCGGGCGCGGAGTCGCCGCTACGGGCTGGGGCTGCTGAAAGCCGGCCGAACCACCGATGGAGTTGACCAGGTCCTGCATCTTGGGAGCGGCAGGGGCCATAGGCACGTCGGCTGCGCTTGCGAACATGGGCTTCATCTCGGAACCAGAAGTTCCGCCACAACCGGTGGCGATAACGGTAATGCTCACCCTTTCGCCCAGTTCCGGCAACGTAATGTCTCCATAGATAATGTTCGGTTCGCCAACCTCGCCCACTGCGTCGTAGAGATGGTTCATGGCTTCTTCGGTTTCCAACATGGTAAAGTTTTCACCATGTGCAATGTTCACCAGCACACCAGAGGCGCCTTCCACATTCACCTCTTCCAAGAGCGGAGAAGAAAGGGCAATGTCCACGGCCTTGACACCGCGGCCTTCGCCTTCGGCAACACCCGTTCCCATAAGAGCGGACCCGCCATTGGACATAACCGTCCTAACGTCGGCAAAATCAGCATGGATAAGTCCATGGCGGAACATAATAGCGCAAATGCTGCGAACAGCATTACCGAGGATTTCGTCGGTAAGCTTGAAAGCGCCAGCCATCGTCATCTTCCTGTCCGTATTTTCCACAGTGGCGGCAAGCTTCTTGTTGTCCACCACGATTATGGTGTCCACGGCCTCTCTCAAAGCCCGAATACCACCTTCGGCATTGCGCTTGCGAACAGGACCTTCGTAGCGGAAAGGCTTGGTAACCACAGCAACAGTGAGAATTCCCAGTTCACGGGCAATGGAGCCTACCACAGGAGCAGCACCAGTCCCCGTACCACCGCCCATACCGGCAGTGATAAAGACCATGTCCGCCCCCTTCATGGCTTCCTTCAGGTCATCAATATTTTCTTCGGCGGCCTTGCGACCAATTTCGGGCTTGGCGCCCGCACCGAGAGTCTTGGTGGTTTTCTGGCCGATGGCGATCTTGTGGTCAGCCTTGCTCAAATCTAGAGCCATGGCGTCAGTATTGACGGCGTAGTATTCCACGCCTTCAATATTCATTTCCACCATGCGGTTCACGGTGTTGCCACCGGCGCCGCCCACGCCAAAGACCTTGACCTTCGCGTTGTTGAGGGTTGATTCATCCATCAGGATGTGTGAGGTTGGGGTTATGTCGAATTCACTCATAGTTTGTCTCCCTGTTGTGAGTGGTTGTTTTGTTTTAGAAATAATTTTTTAAGACGTCCTTGAACCATTGAAGGCTCTTTTTCATGGACACCGAAATCTGCTTGCCGGTTTCACGGCGCTTTTCCTTGCGACGCTGCTTGGCGGCATACAGCAACAGCCCGATTCCCGTGGCATAAGACGGATTGGAATAGCTCTGTACACCACCGACTTCCCGAGGGTGGCCGATACGCACGGACTTGCCGAACACCTTTTCGGCTACGGTATCGATACCGTCCAGGGCGCAGCAGCCACCGGTCAAAACGATACCGCCGTTCAGCAGCACATCCATATTGTGCTTTACCAGGTCCTTTTGCAAAAGCTTGAAAATTTCTGCACAGCGGGCCGTAATCACCTGGGTCAGAAGCTTGCGGGAACACGGGACATCGCCACGGTCACCAACGCTAGGCACCGGGAAAGTCTCATCTTCGATCAGGTTGTTCAGGCGGCAAGTCCCGTAGCGTTTCTTGATATCTTCCGCCTTCGAAAGGGAAATGGGCACGCTCAGGCACGTGCTGATATCGCTGGTAATGGCGTTCCCGGCCACGTCCAGAGAGGCCGTGTAGCGGACGGACTCGCCCACAAATACGGCGATGTCGGCCGAACCCGCTCCAATATCAATGAGGGCCACGCCCAGTTCACGTTCGTCATCGGTCAGCACTGCCGAGGCGGCGGCCAAAGGTTCCAGCACCAGTTCTTCTACATGAAGGCCTGCGCGGGTGACGCTCTTGTCCAGGTTCTGGATGGCATTCGGGCGGGAGGTGACCACCTGAACGTCAACGCTGAGCCTGCGACCGTTAAGCCCCTTCGGATTACGGATTCCCGCCTGGTCGTCCAGGGTATATTCTCCGGGGAACACGTGGAGGATCTGTCCTGCCGATTCCGGGATGGTGCTCGCCAGGTTCTTGACCCGTTCAATATCCACTTCGCGAACTTCTCCGGTAGGGAGCGTAATCAGGCCCTTGTAATTGACAGAGGACACGTGGCTTCCGGCAATGCCCACATAGACATCGCGAACATCGAAATCGATGAAGGGTTCCAGCTGCCTGATGACATTCTGCAGCGTTTCCACCACATCGTCCATCTCGTCAGGACGCTTCAGGGGCAGGGCCCCGCAGCAAAGAATCCGGACCGTATTGTCGGGGTTCATGGCTCCCGCGAACAGGTTAATCTTGGAAGTCCCGATGTCGAGACCGAAAACCAGATCTTCTTTTCTCAATTCGTTGTTGTTGTCATCCATTGACACACCTCTTGTCAAAATTCCTTATGTACAAGAAACCCGCAAAACGCAAATCCACCTCCCCGGCACAGTTCATGTCCTGAGGGAACCCGCGTTTCACCGATTCGTATAAGGTCCATAGATTACTGTCCCATTCCCTTTCGGGGAACAGAACCTTGTAGCCCACATCGCTAAAGAACACTTCGTATGCCCGGTGCTCTTCGCTCCAGGATACCTGAGATACAAGACCGTAAAGTTCGGCATTTTCCTGCTTGAACTTTTGCAGGTGAGACGCCACATCCGCAATACGTTCAAAGGCCATAGAATCCACCACCGGCAAGTGGAACGCCGTAGAGGTGGACATGGGCAAGAGAAGCCCCCGTTCCGAATAAACCGTAGCATGGCTCCCTTGGAAATACGCCACCACAGGCGAAGATTCCTGCACCTTGATGGTGAGGGAAGAGGGGAAATGCTTTTCCACCGTCACCTTGTGAATCAGGGGGAGTTGCATCAAGTTTTTCTCTACAGAATCCTCGAACACTTCGGACAGGAGCATTCCAGGTTCCACCTGGGCATTCTGCACCACGTCTTCCCAGGTGAGCATGCGATTACCTTCAATATCGATATACTGCAGGTGCCGAAGTTCCATGGGGTTGAAACGTTGCAGGTAGAAACGGTTCGTCCACGCGAGGGTAGCAAGGATTACCAGCACAAGACCGATAATCCAGCCACGACGCTTAAACCAGCCCAAGCTTTTCTTCGCGCCATTCTTGATTTTCATGGCACGGGTGCGCTTGCGCTTCTCCTCGTTGTAGCCTATACGGCGTCCAAGGAATGTGGTTTTAGGACTCAAATACATTCCTCCAAAATCTTCTGGCCCAGTTTCCAGATGTTGCCGGCGCCCATCAACACCACCACATCACCCGGCTTGAGCTCTTCTTTCAAAATCGGCAGCAGGTTCATCTGGTCGCCCACAAAGCGGGCGTTCCGATGACCAAAAGCAAGGGCGCTGTCAGAAACCAGGGCTCCGGTCACACCTTCAATAGGCCGCTCACGGGCAGGATAAATGTCGGTGCACAGCAGCACATCGCAGTTGGCAAAGGCACTTCCGAAGGCGTCGTGCTGGTCCCTGGTGCGGGAGAACAGGTGGGGCTGAAAAGCCACAATCACGCGGCGGTCCGGGAAAGCATCCCTGAACCCTTGCAGAGTCGCCGTCGCCTCCGTGGGGTGATGGGCGTAATCGTCGAACACCAGCACATCGTTCTTTTCGCCCAAGAATTCAAAGCGGCGCTGCACGCCTTCAAAGGCGGCCACGGCACGTCTTGCCACTTCCACGTCGATTCCCTCTTCCATGGCAAGGGCCACGGCGGCTGTGGCGTTCAGCACATTGTGCCGACCCGGAATCTGCAGCTGGAATTCGCCGAGAGAATTCCCGTCGTTGAAAATTTCAAAATGAGGGTATCCCTTCTCGAAACGGAGGTTGTCGATATGGTACTTGGCCTGACGAGAAAACCCATAGGTAATCACCGGCTTGCGCACCTTGGAATAAATCTGCTGAACGTTGGGGTCGTCAATGCAAAGGATGGCCTGTCCGTAGAAGGGAATCTTGTTCACGAACTGGACAAAGGCTTCCTTGATCTCGTCGATATTTTCGTAAGTGTCCAGATGGTCGGCATCGATGTTGGTCACGATAGCGGAACTGGGCATCATGGAGAGGAAACTGCGGTCAAACTCGTCGCTTTCGGCAATGAGGTAATCTCCCTTGCCCACTTTTGCGCCACTTCCCTTGCCCTTCACCACGCCACCAACGATAATGGTGGGGTCAAGACCCGCCGCTTCCCAGATTTCTCCGACAATAGAAGTGGTGGTGGTCTTGCCATGTGTACCGGAAATGGCCAAGGTGTATTTCATGCGCATGAGTTCGCCAAGCATTTCGGCACGGCGAATTACGGGTATGCGGCGGGCGCGAGCCTCTACCAGCTCGGGATTGTCGTAAGGAATGGCAGAAGAGTAAACCACCAGGTCGGCGTTTTCCACATTCTTGGCCTCGTGCTTGCTATCCACGCGGATACCCAGGTGCTTCAGGTAGTCAATGACAGAGCCCTCGCCCATGTCCGAGCCGGTCACCACAAAGCCGTTCTCGTGAAGGACTTCTGCGATACCGGACATACCGGCACCACCGATACCCACCATGTGCAAGCGACGGACACGTTTACAATCATTAATCTGCATTATGCACTTTCCTTTTCCAAAATCACCTTTGCAATCTTGTCGGCTGCATCGGGCATTCCAAGCTTCTTTGCCGCAGCCGCCATCTTGGCAAGTTTCTCGCTATCGAACAGCAGGGATTCCACCTTGTCCCACAAATGATTCTCGTCGCTGTCCAGCTCCACCAGGGCAGCCCCCGCCTTTTCAACGGCACGGGCGTTGTGTTCCTGATGGTTTGCCGTAGCATGGGGGAACGGGAGCAAAATAGAGGGCTTGCCGAAGGCAAGGATTTCTGCCAGGGCCGAAGCTCCTGCACGGCTGATAATCAGGTCCGCATGTTTCATGTAGGCGTAGATCCCGTTCAAGAATCCCTTCACCGACACGTTGGGCAGAATTCCCAGACGACCCGTAATGTCATCTACATTCTTGACACCTACCTGCCACACCACGGAAACATCCTCGTTCCCGGTAATCCGGCCGATACTTTCCTCAATTTTCGTATTGATGCCGACTGCCCCCTGAGAGCCCCCCACGATAAACACGGCCTTCTTGCCCTCGCGGAATTCCACGGGGCGTTCCAGGCTGTCTTCGGCAGGCAATTCACGGACGGGGTTTCCAAAAATCATGGTCTTTCCTGCCGGGAAATACTTGGCGGCATCTTCGGAGGTCACAAAAACGGTCTTCGCGTAGCGAGCGCCCATCTTGTTGGCAATTCCCGCCACCGCATTCTGTTCTTGCAGGTAAACGGGGATGCCCATGCTGCCTGCGGCAAGAACGATCGGGAGCGAAACGTAACCGCCCGTCGCCACCACCACGTCGGGTTTCACCTTGCGGATTACCTTCTTGGCATTGGACAGGGACTTGAGCAGCTTGTAGGGCAGCGCCAGGTTCTTGAGGAACGGACCGCGGTGAAGGGGCTCTGCGGTAATGTATTCGTAGGGCCAGTTGCCTGCCACCAGGCGTTCTTCCATAGAATTCTTACGACCGGCAAAGGTAATGTCTTCAACACCCATTTTCTTGAGGCTTTCGGCAATCGCCACAGCCGGGAAAATGTGTCCGCCGGTTCCACCGCACACAAAAAGGAACTTTTTCATCGTCCACTCCTTGAAGTTTCATAATCCGTACGGGGGCGAGTATCCGTCCTGTCCCCGTTTTTCATATAGGGTTCCCAGATTTTCGTGCCTGTTCCCGGTTTCGAGATGTTCAAAAGAATCCCGATGAACAGGGCCGAGAAAATCAGGTTAGTTCCGCCAAAGCTAAGGAAAGGCAAGGGCTGCCCTGTGGTGGGGAAAAGCCCAGTACTCACACAGACATGCACCAGGAAATTCAGGAACAGGGAAATCGTCAAAGCCACCGCCATGTACTTTCCGAAACGGCTAGAAGAATTGCGGGCGATTTCAAAGCCCTGGTAGAACAACATTCCAAAAAGAAGGAGAATGGCAAAAGTCCCCACAAAGCCGAACTCCTCGCCTATCACCGCATAGACCACGTCTTTGTGGGCCTCAGGCAGGTAGCCCAGTTTCTGCACGCCCATGCCGAAGCCAGTCCCAAAAAAGCCTCCGTTCCCGAGGGCTTCAAGAGCGTGTTCACCCTGGTAGGCCGAATTCTGGTTCTCCGCCGGATTGAAGAACGCCATCAGGCGCTTGGAAGTATGGGACTTGATCAAAAGCACGATCAGGCCCACCGGAATGCAGGCCGCAAGAGAGATGGCGATATACTTGAACCGGGCTTCCGCCACAAACAAAACCGCAAGGGTGATGCCCGCAAACAGGAGCAACATAGAGAAATTCGGCTGCAGGGCCAAGAGGATTGCCGATATCCCGAAGGGAATCGCCGGCTGTATCAGGCTGCATTTCAGGGTCTTGATTTCGGTACCTGCCACCGCAAGTTTCGCGCATATCCAAGAAATCAAGCCCAGTTTCAAGATTTCAGAGGGCTGGATTCCCCAAATCCACCGGTTGGCGCCCTTGACGCTACCGCCGGCCACAATGGCCGCCACTGTAAGCACCGCCCCGATAATGAACACTACGCGGGAGCCCTTCATCCAAACGCTGTAATCGACCTTCGAGACCACGAACATGATAACCAGAGCCGCAAGGACCTTCCACAGGTGGGCCTTCAGGTAGAATTCCGGAGAAAGTCCCCGTTGCAGGGCATGAGGCGTAGAAGCCGTATAAACTACGGCTATGCCGAAGCATATCAACAAGAGCGTTGCAAGCAACAGCCACTTGTTTACGCCTATGGTCTGCATGTTATTCATCTAAAGACCGTTCCTTATTCCCTTAAGCCTTGGACACCAGAGAAAGTTTCAGCAGGGCATCTACCACCTGCTCCATTTTCATTCCGCGGGAGCCCTTGACCAAGAGCACGTCGCCCTTGCTCACCACGTCCGAAAGGAAAACGATGGCGTCCTGCACAGTGTCAAAATGTTCCACGCAGGCCATGCCCTTTTCCTTCGCTCCTTTCACATAGTTCTTCGCTTCTTCGCCAACAGTCACCAGCAAGTCAAAGTTCATTTCGGGAACCAGCGCCCCGATACTCCGGTGCAGTTCCTTGGATTCCTTGCCCAGTTCCAGCATGTCGCCAAGGACCGCAATACGGCTACCTTCCACATTCATGTTGCCGATGGTCTGCAGGGCCATGCGGGTAGAAGAGGGGTTCGCGTTGTAGCAGTCGGACACAATCTTGAAACCGTCGCCCTTCTTGATTTCCATGCGCATGTTGGTGGCGCGGAAATTCTTGAGCACCTTGGCGATTTCCGCCTTAGGGATACGGAAGGCCTCGCCCACGGCGATTGCCGCCAGGGCATTGTACAAGTTATGGGTTCCGGGCACGTTCAGCACAAAGTGGGTGCGGCCCACGTAAAAGTCGGCGCAGGCGTTTTCGTTCCAGCTAAGTTTTTCGGGTTTCACCACACCACGGCGGAGCCCGAAGGTCACCACCTTGTAGTTTTTGGTGGATTTCACCTTGCAAAGCCTCGGGTCATCGGCGTTCACAATCAGAGTGCCGTTCTTCTTGAGGCCTGCGGTAATGGTAATCTTTTCGCGGAAAACACCGTCCAGGTCGCCCAAGCGTTCCAGGTGAGAAGCGCCGATGTTGGTAATCACCGCCACGTCGGGCTCTGCCGCCAGAGAAAGAGGGCGGATTTCGTCGGGACCGCTGGTGCCCATCTCCACCACGGCGGCTTCGTGCTTGTGCTTCAGCTGGAAAAGAGTCATGGGCACGCCGATATGGTTGTTGAAGTTTCCGGCGGTAGCGTGGGTCACGAACTTGGAAGAAAGCACCGCCTTCACCATTTCCTTGGTAGTGGTCTTGCCGTTACTGCCGGTAATGGCCACCTTCTTCACCTTGAAAAGCCTCTGGTATCCCTTGGCCAGCTTGAGCAGCGCCTTGGTGGTATCGTCCACAGGCGCGTAGGCCTTGAAGGTTTCGTTTTGGGTAGAGTATTCTTCCACGGCTGTCTGGTTTACAACGCTCATGAGCGCCCCTTCCTTTTCCATCTGGTTTACAAACTTGTGGGCGTCAAAACGGACACCCTTGATAGGCCAAAAGACAACTCCCTTGGCGCTTTCCCTGGAATCCATGCAGAGATTCACCTTGCGTTTCAGAACCTTGGGAGCAACTCCCACAGGTTCCGTTTCCAGAATCTTCAGCATTTCACCTATTGTCAAATCCAACTTCAGCATTTTTCCATAGCCTTTACTGCAATCTCGCGGTCGTCAAAATGATGTTTAGTCTTTCCGATAATCTGGTAGTCCTCGTGGCCCTTGCCGGCAATCACCAGCCAGTCACCATCCTTCAGTTCGGCACAGGCCTTGTAAATCGCTTCTTCGCGGTTTTCCACCACGGAGAACTTGTCCGTCTTCATGCCGGCACGCACGTCGTTGATGATGTCGGCGGGGTTTTCGGTACGGGGGTTGTCCGAAGTGAGCCAGGCCTTGTCCGCCATGCGTTCGGCGATAGCCCCCATAATGGGCCGTTTGGTCTTGTCGCGGTCGCCACCGCAGCCGAACACGCAAGAGAGTTTGCCCCTGCAAAGGCTGCGGGCGGTAGAGAGCACGCGCTCTAACGCGTCGGGAGTGTGGGCGTAGTCCACAATCACGTGGCGACCGTTACGGTTCCACACCTTCTCAAAACGTCCGGGCACCCGAATGCCTGCCAGGGCCTTGCGCATGGCCGCCTCCGGCACACCGACAGCCTTCGCCCACGAAAGCACCAGCATCACGTTGTCCACGTTAAAGTCCCCGCAAAGGGGCGTCTCGAAAGGCACGCCGCTAATGGCGGGCAACAGCATCTTCAAGCCGTCTTCGGTGTTTTCGACAGGGCCTTCGGGCTTCACATTAGCGCTAACGATTCCAAGACGCGAGACAGCCACCTTGCGGCCCGCTTCAATCTCGGTCAGGGAATCGTATAGTTTCTTTCCGTAGGAATCATCTACGTTAATGACAGCCACACCGTCACTGGCAAGGTAACGGGTAAACAAAAGCTTTTTCGCCTCAAAGTAGGCGTCCATGGTCTTGTGGAAATCCAGGTGGTCCTGGGTCAGGTTGCTGAACAGGCCGCTCCTGTAAAGCACTCCCGCCATGCGTCCCTGATAAAGGGAATGGGAAGACGCCTCCATCACCAGGTCGGTGCAGCCCGCCTCTACGGCAGAGGCGGCAAAGGCGTACAGGTCCAAAAGCCCCGGCGTCGTGAGTGTCGCCTGCACGGACTTTTCGCCAATCTTGTTCTTGATGGTCCCCAGCAGGGCCACCTTGTGGCCAGCGGCGGTGAGCATGGCATCCATCAAGAAGGCACTGGTGGTCTTGCCGTTGGTCCCCGTCACCGCATGGGCGGTAAGCTTACTGAATGGATCCTTGTAGAAAATCTTTGCCGCTTCCAGACGGGCCCTGCGCACATCCATCACCTGGATCCACTTGGCGGTCATCTTTTCGGGAGCGGGCATTTCGGCCACCACGGCGACAGCGCCTGCGTCAAGCGCCTTCTGGGCAAATTCTTCCGCCCCTTCCGTAGGCATGGAGAAGAACAGGTTCCCGGGTTTCACCCGGCGGGAATCGTCGCAAAGTCCAGTCACTTGGAGGTTCTGCATCAATCCTTCAGAAATCATCAGCCCTTCTCCTTCAGTGTCAGCTTGCAGGTGGCACCTTTTGTAAGTTCCGTCTCGGCCTTGGGGGACTGGGAAACCACCCTCCCCTTGCCTTCAAATTCCACGTTCATGCGGATATTGCCCATCACTTCTAGGGCTTCCTTCAAAGAAAGCCCCACCAGGTTCGGCATCTTGCTTGCCGAGGTCTCGCCGAGATTCAGCACCACCCCAAAGGAATCCAGCACGTCGCTACGCTGGGACACCACACGGCCCCCTTCGCCCTTGAATTCCACCGGGCATCCGTGTTCTGCAGCCATCTTCTTTGCGGCCGCCACCGTCATGCCCATAAAGTCCACGTTGCAGCCGTTCTTGGCAGGCACTCTCGCCAGCTTGTGAGTCAAGGGAGAAATCTCCGGATGGTAATAGATACTTTCCACGATATTGCGGAAAATAGGCCCTGCCGTCACACCGCCGGCGTGGCCGTAGGACTTGTCGGAGTTGGGGTCATCTACAAGAACCAGGCAAACATAGCGGGCGTTCTCCACAGGGACCATCCCTATGAAAGAGGCCACCTGGAGCTTGCTATCGTACTCGCCCGTCTTCTGGTTGAACTTTTCGGCCGTACCCGTCTTGCCACCAATAATCACGTCAGGGATTTTTTTGCTCCTCACCTGCTTCGCCGTACCGTCGCTGTCGTTCACCACATGGCTGAGCATGCCGCGAATCTTTGCAGCGGTCACTTCTGAAATCACCCGGCGAACTTCTACCGGCTCGTTCTTTTCCACCACCTCGCCATTGGCATCCCGCCATTCCTTCACGATCATGGGCTCCATCAACTTGCCGCCGTTTGCAATGGTGGAATAGACCATCACCATCTGCATGGGCGTCACCAGCAGGGCGTGGCCATAGCCCATGGTTTTCAGGGTGCGGTCGTCACGGGTCAGTTCGTAGGGCTGATAAAGCTTGCCCGATTCCTCGCCGTAGAAATTCTCCGAAGTCTTCATGCCCAGCCCAAAGTTACGGGCCATGCGGTAAAGCTTGTCCGCCCCCACCTCGTTTGCAATCTTTGCAAACACGATGTTGGAGGACTGCACCATGGCCTGGGTCATGTTCATGTCACCGTACACGTGAGAATCCCTGATGGGAGCCGATCTTGGGTTCCAGCTCCAGCTCTTGCCCTCGTTTGCAAACACCTTTTCCGGGTCCACCACATTATTCTCAAGAGCGGCGGCGGCGGTAACCACCTTGAAGGTGGAGCCGGGCTCATAAGACATGGAGACAATCTCATTCTTTGCCACACGGCCAATTCCCTGGGTCTTGGAATTGGGGTCAAAGGTGGGGTAACTGGCCATGGCCAGGATTTCGCCGGTATAAGGATCTACCACCACGGCAGAAGCACTGGTGGCGCTGTATTTCGTCACGCCATCCTTCAGGCCCTTTTCCACCAGTTCCTGCATATTCTTGTCAATCGTCAGCACCAGGTTCTTGCCCGGCACCGCTTCCGCCAGGTTTTCGGAACGGGAATACACTTCACGGCGGTGGGCGTCCTGCACACTCACCCGGAACCCTTCGTTTCCGCTCAGGCGTTCGTCAAACACGCGTTCCACGCCCATGACGCCATGGCCGTTAAAGTCCAGCTTGCCAATCACCTGGGAGGCAAGCTTTCCTTGCAAGAACACGCGGCTGTAATCCAGGGCCTTGTTGGCGGTATCCCTGAAGTTGTCCGCCAGAACCACCCCGTTACGGTCCATAATCTGGCCCCGTTCGGCGTAGATGTTCTTGGAGCGGGTCACCAGGCTCATGGTCTTCTTCTGGTACACTTCCCGGTTCAGCACCTGGATGTTGAAGGTCTGCAAGGTCAGCACCACCACCAAGGACAGCACTATCCATTTCAAGAATCCGAGCGGTTCAAGAGGGAATCTATTCACCTTTACCCTCCAGAACCATAATCTTCTGCGGGACCTCGTACAGCCCGAGCCCTGCGCTATCGGCAAAGTCGGCCAGGCGTTCCAGCGAAGACATCTGGTTAATCTTCAGTTCCAGCAAGAGCGCGTCGCGCTGCAAGAAGGTCACCTGCCTCTCGAGCATGCGGGACTGGCCGTAAAGGCTGTTCAGGCGGTTCTGCAGGTACAGCGGAAGCATCAGGAGCAGGGCTCCCAAAAGCACAACGCAAAAGACGATTATAAAAATCGACCTGTTGGTTGCCGCCACCTTGAATTTCTCAGTTCCGCTCATACCCTCTCGTAAATCCTAAGCTTCGCAGAGCGAGCTCTGCTGTTCCTTGCAATCTCCTGTTCCGTAGGCAGAATCGGCTTGCGATTCACCTTTCTCAAGCGCTGGTGGTTCCCGCCGCACACGCACACCGGCAAGTTTTCCGGGCAGATGCAGGCCTTCTCGAACCGTGCCGCAGTCTCCTTCACGCAGCGGTCCTCCACCGAGTGGTAGCTCATCACCACCAGGCGGCCGCCCACCTTCAGGCAATCCACCGCGGCACTCAGGCTATCTTCAATTTCTTTCAGCTCGCCGTTCACTTCCATGCGCACCGCCTGGAAAACACGGGCCAGCAGGCCGTTCACTTCCCGCCGCTTGTCGGGGAACACCGATTCCACCACGGCCTTCACGTCATTCGGCAAAATCTCGCGACCCTCGGCCGTAACCGCAGAAGCCATCTCCACCAGGCGGGTAGAAAGCTTGAAAGCCCTGTCCATGTCGGCGTTCTTCCGGAGCACTGCGGCCAGGTCGTCGGCACTCACCGACTTCAGCCATTCCTGGGCAGAGACTCCTTCGCGACGGTCCATGCGCAAATCCAGCGGGTTGTTGCCTACGAAGGTGAACCCGCGACTGGAATCGTCCACCTGGTGGCTGCTGATTCCCAGGTCGTAAAGGATTCCGTCCAGAGTGTTCGGCGCAATCTCGTTCTTCAGTTCACCGAACCGCACCGGATGCACAATAAACTTGCACTTTACACCCGCAAGGCGCCTGGTGGCAAAAGCAACGGCATCCTCATCGCGATCAAAAGCGTGGAGCGTTCCGCTCTCGTTTAGTTTGTTTGCAATTCCGAAGGAATGTCCGCCACCGCCCAGGGTGCAGTCGCCGTATGTGCCGTCCGGCCTGATGCGGAGTCCGTCAAGGCACTCGGCAAGCATCACCGGATCGTGATAAAATTCATTTGTCTGTAATTTGGATTGACGCAGGTCAGCGTTTTGCATCGTCGCCCTCCGTCAAACCTTCTCCGTAGAACGCAGCATCGAATGCGGCAATCGCATCGTCCGATTGCAGGCCATACTTGGCATTGAAGCGTTCCGGATTCCATAGTTCAAGAGTTTTACCGCTAGCTTGTACGTAAAGGACTTCACCCTTCAGCTCAGCATACTCCAACAAGATCTTTGGAAGTAAAATGCGGTTCTGGCCATCCAACTCCACCACGGTGGGAGCGAGGCCTCTCCGAACTAGGTCGGCTTGACGGCGGTCGGACCGGCTGTCCAGGTCCGCCATGAACTTTTCGTATTCCGGCAAGGTAAACAACCGGAGAGTCTGGTTCGGGCCACGGGTGACCACGAATTCATCCCCTTCGGTAGGCCCAAGCTGACGACGGAATTCCCTGGGGAAGGAAGACCTTCCCTTTCCATCGATAGCCGTCTGGGCTTGACCTATGAAAGACGTAAAGTTCATACTAGTTTGACACATTTTACCACAACACAGTACAAATATACCACTTTCTACCACTCCGGCAACAAAAATTATGGATTTCTTACAAAATCCACCCCAAAAAGAACGACCGGACCATCAGGTCCGGCCACTTTCTAGTGAACATTTGTATATTAACACAGGGCTGCGCCCACTTTTCCCGCTCCTTATATTATTATAAAGGGGGAAGCCTCCCCCTGATTGCTGTTTCGACAGGCATTGCGTAAAACAAGGTTGGTGAGCCTGTCGAACCATCCATCACCCCCTCCCCTAGGGGGACACCCCCTAAAACCCCCACCCCTCCTTAGCTTTCCCCAAACAGGCCGTTATGAATTTGTGATTCGGCGAATCACAAATCTTGTCGGCGAGGATGGCGAAATTTGTGTTAGTCGCCGTCTTGCTTTTTAAGATTGTCGCAAGCATATAGAGGCCTTTTTCTGTGAAAGCGTAGGATAAAGCTCTGCTTTTAGCCGAATAGTTTGTAAACGAAATTTTCGTCCGCAAAATTTTAACCCAACCCCATAGACAGAGTCTAGTATTTTTGAGTTTCTTTTAACACCTCTTCCAAGGTAAAATCCTCCTTGCTGAAAAAGAACATCTTTTTCCCGAGGTCTTTTAGGGATGCCCCAAAATGATAGGCTTTGTCATCAATAAATAGAAAGCGATCGTGAGTGTTCGTGTTCGGGAAGATTTCTATGGGGCAATCGGCATACTGCGCGTTATATTTCTGGAGATCCAGCTCAAAAATCTTGCTCTTGTCATAGGTGTAAATTGTCACCGAAACGCCCTTTTTCCTTTTGAGCATCATTAAAAGGGTCGTTTCGTCCACATAGTTATCCACAAGGACAATGCGTCTTTGCGCCTGGCGGATAAGACCGCACGCAAACGCGTAGGCATCGAACTCCTGACTTTCGTAGAAAATGCCCTTGGTCTTGAGCTCTCCGCGGTCCATTGCCTCAAAGAGAGAATCAATTTTGTGGTCATGATCAAGCAGGCGAGCGTCTTGTTGCAAAATTTTAGATTCAACACTAGACAAGCGATTAACTATACCGCCATTGACTGCCATGATGTGCCGCAACTGTACGAAAGCATCCATTATAGCGAGAGACACCTTAATTGCCGTTTTGGTACGCAAAACAGCTGAAAGCATTGCCACTCCCTGCTCAGTAAAGGCAAACGGCATCTTACGTAGGCCCATTTTCTCAGAATTGGACATCACAATTTGTGATTTCCAATTTGAAAATTCCAGCTCTGTCAACTGAAAACAGTTCCTTTCCGGGAACCTTTCCATATTTCGCTTGACGGCCTGATTTATCGCCCTAGTTTCTACACCATAAAGCGTCGCTAGATCGCGATCAAGCAACACCTGCTTGTCACGAATGACCAGAATCATCTTTTCTACGCCCGATTCTTCCAACAGGTTCGGGACAGCAATCTCTTTTTCATTCATCTTCTACTCCTTCCACCTACAAGCAAAAAAAGGCGGGGCAAAATGTTCTCGGTGCAAATATACATTCCTCGGATGTCACATTATGACAATCGGCGATTTTCGCGAAATTTTTGGCATTTTATGGCTTTTTTGACGAAAATCGACCCCTGCAGGCGGTTGAATTCTGCGTTGTCATCTTGTAATGCCTAACTTTCTTTTTCTGCCTGAATCTTCTGCGATTCCTTCAGCACTTCGTCCAACGTGAAATCTTCTTGTGTAAAGAAGAAGGTGTTCTTACCCAAATCCTTGAGCGAAGCCCCGAAGTGGTAGGCCGTATCGTCGATGAAGAGAAATCGGTCATGCATTCCGTAGCTTGGCAAAACTTGCATCGGACTGTCGGGATATTGAGCATTGTATGTTGCCAAGTCTACTTCGAGAACCTTGCTTTTGTCGTAGGTATAAATAGTCACAGAAACGCCTTTTTCTCGCTTGAGCATCATGGTCAGAGTCTTCTCGGTCACGTACCTATCGACAAGGACAATTCTCTTCTTCGCCTGGCGAATCAGGTTGCAGACAAATACATAGGCATCGAACTCCTGGTTGTTGTAAAATAAACCCTTGGTTTTGAGCTCACCACGGTCCATCGCCTCGAAAAGTTCGTCAAATTTACGGTCATGGTCAAGCAGATGCTCGTCATGACCGGTCAAGCGGCAGTCCTGTTCCAAATCCTTTGCTTCTACATTTGAAAGACGGTTGATAAGACCGCCGTTACCCATCATAAGGTGACGCAGTTGCACGAATGCCCGCATGATGGCGATGTTGACCTTGATTGCAGACTCACTTTTTAGAACCGAAGATAGCATCGCTACGCCTTGTTCGGTGAAGGCTAAAGAACGGTATTTTGTGTGTTTTCCCTTTAAATTTTGCCCCTTTTTTTCTAAGGTCGCATTTTGCGACCTTAGAAGTTGCGATTCCTCTAAAGAGAGTTGTATGCAAAAATCTTCGGGAAAACGCTCAATATTGCGCTTTACCTGCTCATTTATACGCTTCGTTTCAACCCCGTAAAGCGTCGCCAAATCGCGGTCAAGCAGCACCTGCTTGCCTCGAATGACTTGAATCATCTTTCCGATGCCCGACCTATCCAATGGATTCAGGGCAACATGCTCAATGTCTTTCATCATCAACTCCTTTGGCGTACAAGCAAAAAAAAGCGCCAAGACTACACACTTGTGCACTAAATATAACTTCGGAAACCCCGATTGTCAATAGGTCCGGGCAATTTTTGAATTTTTTTGAGGGGAAAGCCTTCCCCTCGCTCGCACTTCGTTGCTCGCTACCCCTTCTAGCAGGGACACCCTGCAACGTCCCACTCCAAAAAGAGAACGACGCCCCGAAGGGAGCGCCAAAAGACGTTTTTTGGGGGGCAGAATCGTTTTTTTTTGAAAAAAATTTGCATATGACACTATTTGTCACGCAAGTGAGTATATATTTAGCAGTATGGAAATCGCCGCGCACATTCGCTCAAAAATCGATAATTCTGTCGAAAAACAGCCTTTAAGTGGTCCAGAAGGTCACTTGGAGGGCGTTGCTGCATTGGCAGAATCTTTTGCAAAAGCCTTTAATGCAGGCGAATTTGCAAAATGTGCTGGACTTTTGCATGATTTGGGCAAGTTTAAAACGGATTTTCAGAACTATATTCGCCAATCTTCGGGGTATGATACTGAAGAATCGGATGATTTTGGAGTTGGAAAGGTTGATCATTCTGCTGCAGGTGCTATATGGGCCAACAAGAACATTCCCCAAATTGGGTTACTGCTGTCTTATATAATCGCAGGTCACCACAGCGGTATTCCTGATTATTTCAACAAGAGTTCTTTGTGTAACCGACTAGCGAAAGAAGAGAATTTGGAGCAGAGCCTTGAAAATGGCGGCAAAGAATTTCTTAGCGGCATCAAGATTCCGGCACTAAAAACAGCACCTGTCAAAAAACCAAGAGATCTTCATCTATGGGTTCGAATGCTATTTTCTTGTCTAGTAGATGCCGACTTTCTTGATACGGAACGCTTCATGTCGCCCGAGAACTTCGCTTTGCGTGAAAATAGCCTTTCATTAAAGGAGTTAAAAGCTCGATTTGATTCATTTATGGACAAAATGAGCAAAAACGCACCCTCTACAGAGATTAATAAAATTAGAGCAGAAATTTTGTCCGATTGTCGTCAAGGAGCGATGAAAGAACCTGGACTTTTCTCTCTTACGGTTCCTACGGGCGGTGGTAAAACGATCGCTTCTATGGGATTTGCTTTGGACCACGCTATAAAATATGGCAAATCTCGAATTATCGTCGCCATTCCTTACACTAGTATTATTGAGCAAACAGCTGATGTTTACAAAAACGTGTTTAAAAACGGAGATGAAGATTTATCAAATGTCGTTCTAGAGCACCATTCTAATTTGGATCCAGATAAGGAAACCACCAAATCAAAACTTGCATCGGAAAACTGGGATGCTCCGGTAGTTGTAACCACTAATGTGCAATTGTTGGAATCTCTCTTCGCTGCGAAAACAAGCAGATGCAGAAAAATCCATAATATCGCAAATTCCGTGATTATTTTGGACGAAGCACAAATGTTGCCTCCAGAATATTTGAAACCCATTTTGGGTACCCTAGAGTCGCTTACTACTGATTTTGGCTGTTCAGTGGTTCTTTGTACGGCAACACAGCCAACATTGCAAGGGGGTATCGGCATAAAAGATAATGGTGGTTTTGAAGGCTTTCCTCCCAATAATGTGCGAGAACTTATAAAGGACCCACAAGAACTTTTTGAAAAGATGAATCGTACAAATGTAACGTATATTCCTGAAAAAATGAGTTCTTGGAAAAATGTTGCCGAACAATTGATTCAATACGACCAAGTTCTTTGCATAGTCAATACAAGAAAAGACTGTAAAGCACTTTATGACTCAATGCCTCCAGATACAATTCATCTTTCTGCATCGATGTGTGGTCAACACAGAAGCAATTTGATTGCTGAAATAAAACGAAAGTTAAAAAATGATGAACCCATCAGAGTTGTAAGCACGCAGTTGGTAGAAGCGGGTGTCGATATAGATTTTCCTGTAGTTTATCGAGCTATGGCTGGCTTAGATTCTGTCGCGCAGGCAGCAGGGCGATGCAATAGAGAAGGCAAGCTAAAGCAGGGAAACGTTTATATTTTTAATGCGCCAAAGGAACCGCCTGTTGGCTTGCTCAGATTTGGTTCTCAAGCAAGTCAGCACATAATAAATGAAGACAAACTTGAAAATATTCCATTGATTCCCGAAATTTTTTCAACCTATTTTAAAACCTATTATAATCAAATTCATTCTTTTGATAAAAAGAACATTCTGCACGATCTTGATTTACGAGCAAACAACCTAAAGGCTGAATTTAGGACTGCTGCGGAAAATTTTCAGTTGATTGATGACAAAGCGCAGAAATCAGTCATTGTGTGGTATTCTGACGATAAAATAAATAGTCATGAATTGATTGCTCAATTGGAGGTTGTCGGTCTTAAAAGAGATATTATGCGCAAGTTACAACGTTGCACAGTCAATATTCCTAAAAAATGTTGGGAAGAATTGCAGAAAGATGATTATATTACTGAAATAAAAGGCCCAGATGGTATTGGATTGGATATTTGGCAACAGGGAACATCTTCCCTGTATTCTGAAAAAACAGGCTTCTCACTAGATGGCCCTAAATTTGAAGGAACAGAGTTTATTTGCTAAAAGGAGTGTAAATCGATGGAACACTTTGGAAAGACATTTTGTTTAGATGTTAAGGGCGATTTCGCTTGCTTTACGCGCCCAGAAATGAAGGTGGAACGTGTCAGCTACGATGTGATTACACCTTCGGCGGCAAGAGCTATATTTTCCGCAATTTTCTGGAAACCAGCAATCAAATGGAATGTTAAGAAAATTGAAGTACTAAGTCCGATTAAATGGATTTCGGTTAGAAGAAATGAAGTCGGAGCCGTTGCCGTAAAGAATCCCATTATGATTGAAGATTCTCGACAACAGAGAGCCGGTCTTTTCCTGCGCGATGTTCATTATCGAATTTATGCAGAAATGGAATTTATCCCGATAAATAAGAGGCCAAAGGTACTAAACGAGATACCCGAATCATTAGTCTGTGACGAAGAACGACAAGAAATTCGTAAGGATGAAAATCCAGGGAAATATTATGCGATGTTTGAACGCAGAGCCAAAAAAGGGCAATGTTTCAATCAACCATATCTTGGATGCAGAGAATTTAGTTGTGAATTCAAATTTGTTGAAAGTCCTGAAAAAGAAGCAGAAATCACTCCTACAATAAATGAATCTCGCGATTTGGGATTTATGCTTTACGATATGGATTTCGAACATCCCAATTCTGATGGAAGCATTAACCCAGCTTTTTTCCGAGCAACCATGGAAAATGGAATTGTGAATATTCCTGATTGGGAGAGCGAGGAGGTTCGTAAATGATTTTGCAAGCATTATGTGATTATTACCAAAGAAAAGCAAATGATCCAGAAAGCGGAATTGCGCCGGAAGGTTTTAGTCGCGAACAGATTCCTTTCTTAATTCGTTTAAATTCTGATGGATCTTTTATTAGTATCGAAGACACGAGAATGCAAGATGGCAAACGACTTGTTGGTCGAAAGTTTCTTGTGCCAGCCGCCGTTTCCAGAACAGCCGGTATAAAAGCCAATTTGTTGTGGGATAAAGCAGAATACTCGTTAGGAATTCCTGACGGGCTAAAACTTGCAGATTTAGAGAAAAAAGCAAAAAAAGAACCTCAAAAATATACAGCAGAAACTATTTCTAAAGAGACTGAATCTTTAAAAAATAAGGCTATCGCCAGGCATCAGAATTTTATCGAGACCATCAAAAAATCATGTATCGCAGGAAATTCTAATGTTGAATTAGTATTAAAATTTCTTGAAAACGACCCTGTTAATCAAATTGAAGAAAAAATGGGTAATGACGATATTTGGATTTCAATAAAAGATGAAAATCCGAATATAAGTTTCGTTATTCAGGGATGTGATGAACCTGTATGTTCTATGTTCCAAAAGGAACTTTCAAACAACAAAAACTCTTCTGAATCAGAAGATAAAGGGACATGTTTAATTTCGGGCGAAAAATCTTCGATTGCAAGAATTCACCCGATGTTAAAAAATGTTGTTGGAGCCCAATCATCAGGAGCCGCAATCGTTTCGTTTAACAACCCAAGTTTTACGTCTTTTAACAAAAAGCAAAATTTTAACGCCCCGATTTCTGAATCTGCAACTTTTGCCTATACAACAGCATTGAATATGCTGCTAGATAAGAATTCTAGAAACAAGATGCGTGTTGGCGACATGACCATGGTATTCTGGTCTGAGAAGTCAACTCCATTGGAAGATCTTTTTAGTGCTTTATGGTCTCTTCCTGCAAAAGACAATCCAGATGCGGATATAGAAGCTGTTCATAAACTGTATAGCAGCATCAATACTGGCGCATTCATGCAAGATTCGGGTACACGCTTTTTCTTGTTAGGTTTATCACCGAATGCAGCACGAATTGCTATTCGCTATTGGCAAATAGGAACGGTTGATGATGTATCGCAAAAGATTAAACAACATTTTGATGATTTAGATATTGTCAAACCAAATAAGGATAGTGGAAGATGTGCATTGATGCCAATGCTTGGTTCTATAGTTCGAAAACTTGATGATTTACCTCCGAATCTTTGCGGGGATGTGGTTAAAGCTGTTCTTCAGGGGACTCCTTATCCGCAAACTCTTCTACAAATGATTCTTCGAAGAATTCGAACAGATTTTTCTGCATATCCTTCCGACGAAAGAATGCGAGCAGCTTTGCTTAAAGCTTTCTTGAATCGCAAACATAGATTTAATAAAACAACAGACAAGGAGATAACCGTGTCACTCGATAAAAATAATACAAATCCAGGTTACCTGTTGGGCAGACTTTTCGCAACATTTGAGTATTTGCAAGAAAAAGCCCAACCAGGAATCAATGCCACCATTAAAGACCGTTATTATGGAGCAGCCTCATCAACTCCTTGCACGGTATTCTCTCAACTGTTCAAGTTGAAAAACCATCACTTGGCAAAACTTGAAAATTCCGGGTTGAAGGTTTATTTTGAAAAACTTATTGGAGAAATTACTGACGGCATTTCCTCGGATGGTCTACCCGCTCATTTGAATCTCGATGATCAAGCCCGCTTTGCTATCGGCTACTATCATCAGCGTCAAGACTTTTTTAAATCAAAAGAAGAAAAATAAAACAGGAGTCAATCATGACACAAGAAAACATTCTCAAGAAACGTTATGATTTTGTCCTTCTCTTTGATGTGAAGGATGGAAACCCCAATGGCGATCCTGATGCGGGTAACTTGCCGCGTTTGGATGCCGAAACAGGCAATGGCTTGGTTACAGACGTATGTTTGAAACGTAAAGTTCGCAATTTCGTTCAACTCGCTAAACAAGGTGAAGTCGGTTACGACATCTTTGTCAAGGAAAAGGCAATTTTGAATAATGCTATTGACGAAGCCCATGATAGCGAAGTCGTAAAGGCACAAAAGAAGGACGCCGACAAAACAGATGCAGCCCGTCAGTTCATGTGCGCAAAATATTTTGACATTCGCACTTTCGGCGCCGTTATGAGCACAGGAAAAAATGCGGGACAAGTCCGCGGTCCAGTACAGATGACATTCGGTAGGTCAATCGACCCTATTGTTTCTTCAGAACATAGCATTACTCGTATGGCTGTGGCTACAGAAGCAGAAGCTGAAAAACAGAAGGGTGACAACAGAACTATGGGTCGCAAGTTTACAGTTCCGTATGGTTTGTATGTTTCTCATGGCTTCATTTCTGCTCATCTTGCGGCACAGACTGGTTTTACCACTGATGATTTGAATGTTTTCTGGGAAGCTCTTGAAAAGATGTTCTGGGAAGATCATTCCGCAGCTCGTGGCGAAATGAATGTTCGTGGGCTTTATGTCTTTGAGCATGATTCAGCTCTCGGCAGAGCTCCCGCCCACGAATTGTTCGAAAAGATAAAAGTCGAAAGAAAAGATTCCTCCATTCCGGCACGTTCCTTCGATGATTACAAGGTAACCATTGATGAAACTATGCCTGAAGGAGTGACGTTGATTCGTAAAGTCGGCTAATTCTACCAACAATCTCCTTTTGGGGAAGGACTCTCCTTCCCCTTTTTCATAGGTTTTCTTATGCCATATTCCGATGATGACTGCATAGCCATTTCTGGTCTACAACACTTGGCGTTCTGCAAACGCCAATGGGGACTCATTCACCTAAATCAAGAATGGGCAGAAAATTATCTGACCGCGCAAGGGAAAATAATGCACGAGCGCGTAGATTCCGGTTATCAAGAATTCCGGAGAGGCGTAAAGCAATTTTCTGGATTACATGTCAGAAATATGGATCTTGGCCTGTATGGACGAATGGATGTATTGGAAGTTGAACAAACAGAAGGACCTTATGTAGAAATTCCCTGGATAAAGCTAAGCGGAAACTGGAGATTGCGACCGGTCGAATTTAAGCACGGCAAACCGAAGGACCACAACGCCGATTTAATACAGTTATGTGCACAGGCTCTCTGTCTTGAAGAAATGACCGGCTTACCCGTTAATGAGGGGTCAATATTTTATTGCGAATTACGGCGTCGTACTGAATTTGAATTTGACGAAGATATAAGAGCAGAAACCATTGGGCTCGCTAAAGAAGCTCACCAATTAATTGCGAGCGGGAAAGTTCCCCAAGCAGAAGTAAACCACAACTGCAAATCTTGTTCTTTAATGGATTTTTGTCAACCTAACATCGGAAATCAAAAGAAATTAAAGGATTATTATCAGGAGCTCTTCGGATGAAAATGATTCGCAATACATTGTATGTCACTCTAGAAGGTGCCTGGGTTCATAAGGATGGGGAAGCAATAACAATCCACAAGGAACATTCTAAAGTCGCCCAATTTCCGATTCACCAAATCGGTGAGATTGTTTGCTTTGGTTATGGGATTGGCGTTTCCCCTAACTTGACAGAATATTGTGCATCTAAGGGAGTTACCATCACTTATGTAGATGGCCGAGGAAAATTTCTTGCACGAATGCAGGGACCAGTTCATGGGAATGTCCTTCTTCGCCGTGTACAATACCGTATATCCGACAATCCTGAACAGTCTCTAGCCATAGCAAAATGCTTTGTTGCTGCAAAAATTCAGAATCAGCGAAATGTATTACTTCGTCATTTAAGAAACCACAATGGATGTGAGGGGGAATTCGCAATAAAGCAATCCATTGCAGCTATGGAAGAAGGGGTCGCAAGCATAAAAAGAGCCTGTGACTCCGCGGAATTAAGAGGCATTGAAGGAAATGCTGCGGACAATTATTTTAGCGTTTTCGATTATCTTATTCTAAACAAGGATCCCGATTTTCGCTTTACGTCAAGAAATCGTAGGCCGCCAATGGACCGAATTAACGCAATGTTATCTTATGCATATTCAATTCTTGCTTTAGATATCCGTTCAGCATTAGAATGTGTTGGATTAGACCCCTATGTCGGCTTCCTACATGTCGATAGGCCAGGAAGGCCGAGCCTTGCCTTAGACCTTATGGAAGAATTCAGGGCACCCATTGCCGATAGACTTGTATTAAGCCTTATCAACTTAAAGTCTGTGTCTTCAAAAAATTTCAAAGTTTTACCAAATGGTGAAGTTGAAATGGATGCAGACACACGAAAAGCATTGTTATCTGCATGGCAAAAACGCAAACAAGAAGAAATTAATCATCCCTTATTAGAAGAATCAATGCCGACAGGCGTGATATACACAGAACAAGCAAGATTGCTTGCTAAACATATTCGTGGTGAAATCGAATATTATCCAGCTTTTTTGTGGAGGTGATATGTTGGTCCTTGTCACATATGATGTTTCAACCGTTTCTGCCGCAGGAAGGCGTCGGCTAAATCAAGTCGCAAAAGCATGCAAGAACTACGGGAACCGCGCACAAAAATCAGTATTCGAATGTGAAGTTGATCCAGCCCAATGGAGTATTTTGAAAAATACCCTTGTTAAAATAATTGATGAAAAACAAGACAGTCTAAGAATATACTATCTTGGTTCTAACTGGGAGCGCAAGATTGAACACATTGGAGCGCATGCTCCGCCCAATATGCACGATTTATTGGTTGTTTAGGCCTTCGCTAACCTATAGCTCCACTATTTTTCCTACGACATTAGCGATTTTGAAAACGCGATTTTCAAAAGAATTTTGACATTTTCGTATATTTCTTAATGTAATTTCGCTATCATCTTATGGGTGTTAGCGAAAAAGCCTTTGGAAGGCCTTATTTTATAAGGTTCTTTTGAAGTCCTATCGCACCCCTCGCGGGTGCGTGAATTGAAACAGCAAGGAAAGCTACACCTCGAAGATTACTGACATCGCACCCCTCGCGGGTGCGTGAATTGAAACATGCCCTTGGAACCGGCTATGTCGTCGCCGTACATCGCACCCCTCGCGGGTGCGTGAATTGAAACCAGACACAGTGAGATTGCCAAGACTGGCCAATCATCGCACCCCTCGCGGGTGCGTGAATTGAAACTACCAGCTCACTTGTGTCGGCACCTGCTGGACATCGCACCCCTCGCGGGTGCGTGAATTGAAACGTGTTCGAGGAATTGAGCGTGGAGTGCAACGTATCGCACCCCTCGCGGGTGCGTGAATTGAAACAACTATAGCTGCGACCAATGACGAAATTAACACATCGCACCCCTCGCGGGTGCGTGAATTGAAACTTCTTTGCTGGACTTTGTTTGTGTTTTTATTCATCGCACCCCTCGCGGGTGCGTGAATTGAAACGTTACGCCGCCCGCTATAACATCGGTAGTATTGAATCGCACCCCTCGCGGGTGCGTGAATTGAAACCGTGCCAAACAAAGCTGTTGAAACGGCTATTTATCGCACCCCTCGCGGGTGCGTGAATTGAAACCAGAAAAAGAAACGCTGGCTTACGAGATCGAAATCGCACCCCTCGCGGGTGCGTGAATTGAAACCTAAGGCCACGCCGGAGACGCGCAAGGCCGGAATCGCACCCCTCGCGGGTGCGTGAATTGAAACTACTATTGCTAAAGAAAATACTTGTTTTTCTTATCGCACCCCTCGCGGGTGCGTGAATTGAAACTACTTTAATTATTATTGATGAAATTCAGCGGGATCGCACCCCTCGCGGGTGCGTGAATTGAAACCTCTTCTGGTGTTATTCGTGACTATATCTATGCATCGCACCCCTCGCGGGTGCGTGAATTGAAACTTTTTATCTGTCGTAAAGTTATTCAGGGGCATTAATCGCACCCCTCGCGGGTGCGTGAATTGAAACATAGAATTGTATGCGTTACGGCTTTCGCCAACATCGCACCCCTCGCGGGTGCGTGAATTGAAACATATTGTCCAGCCTTTGCCCTTTTGGGCGTTGATCGCACCCCTCGCGGGTGCGTGAATTGAAACTCCTTTCAATTTGACGGGGGGCGGCGTTAGAAAATCGCACCCCTCGCGGGTGCGTGAATTGAAACATAGAATTGTATGCGTTACGGCTTTCGCCAACATCGCACCCCTCGCGGGTGCGTGAATTGAAACCAATATAACAACGATGTTAACAACCCGTTCACATCGCACCCCTCGCGGGTGCGTGAATTGAAACCCGAAAGATGAAGAAGAAAAGGAAAACGGACAATCGCACCCCTCGCGGGTGCGTGAATTGAAACTTTTTGAGGTCTATATGGATGTATCTTTCTGGCATCGCACCCCTCGCGGGTGCGTGAATTGAAACGTGTAAACATGCCTGCCCTGGCGTAATGCCGGAATCGCACCCCTCGCGGGTGCGTGAATTGAAACGTCTATCTTGCATATACGCCGAAGCACCAATATATCGCACCCCTCGCGGGTGCGTGAATTGAAACATGTTGTAGGACATGAGAGCCTGCGAACAGGAATCGCACCCCTCGCGGGTGCGTGAATTGAAACGTTAGTTGATCCTAATTGTTATTCGCCTATTCATCGCACCCCTCGCGGGTGCGTGAATTGAAACGATAATTACATCAAGAGCCTTATGCTTTGTTGATCGCACCCCTCGCGGGTGCGTGAATTGAAACTGCTATGGTGCAGCACCCGTCGGCATTTGCGTATCGCACCCCTCGCGGGTGCGTGAATTGAAACTATACAAAGACCGTCTGCAAGAACTGCCAGAAAATCGCACCCCTCGCGGGTGCGTGAATTGAAACATAGAAACGCTGGCGGCCAATTTCGTTATAAACATCGCACCCCTCGCGGGTGCGTGAATTGAAACGCACACAACCATCCGAGCGGCTCGTCCGAACCGATCGCACCCCTCGCGGGTGCGTGAATTGAAACAAAACTAGCCTTCAGAAAAATAACGAGCTCAAATCGCACCCCTCGCGGGTGCGTGAATTGAAACACTTGTTCGTAGGACTTCTTGCCCTCGAAGGAAATCGCACCCCTCGCGGGTGCGTGAATTGAAACTGTACCACATAAAGTGTCTTACCACTCCCTGGAATCGCACCCCTCGCGGGTGCGTGAATTGAAACAGCAAGTTTTTTTATGGCCCGAAATCGCTGGAAATCGCACCCCTCGCGGGTGCGTGAATTGAAACTACAAAGGAGATGACTACAGGAGCATCTTCCAATCGCACCCCTCGCGGGTGCGTGAATTGAAACACACGCAGCCCACGGAGATACACAGAGGCACAATCGCACCCCTCGCGGGTGCGTGAATTGAAACATTTCGATGGCGTAAATGTTGAGCGCAATTCTAATCGCACCCCTCGCGGGTGCGTGAATTGAAACTTTTTTGTAAGTGCAATGAGCTTTTGAATGGTGATCGCACCCCTCGCGGGTGCGTGAATTGAAACCTGCCGTTGAAGAAGGCGAAATTGAGAATGAGATCGCACCCCTCGCGGGTGCGTGAATTGAAACTTACACATATATGCGTTGTCGCCAACGTTTACATCGCACCCCTCGCGGGTGCGTGAATTGAAACAATTATGGGCATATAAGAAAGCGGATTCATTAAATCGCACCCCTCGCGGGTGCGTGAATTGAAACTTGTCAAACGGTCTTACTCGAAATGGTTGTTAATCGCACCCCTCGCGGGTGCGTGAATTGAAACCTAAGCTAGTAATGACCTATACTTTGCGCAGTCATCGCACCCCTCGCGGGTGCGTGAATTGAAACTTTAAATCGATAAACCTTTCGCAGTAGAAGTAAATCGCACCCCTCGCGGGTGCGTGAATTGAAACATCTACGTAACGATAGGGGTTGCCGAATGACCATCGCACCCCTCGCGGGTGCGTGAATTGAAACGATGAACAGGACCGCCCAGCGTATAAAGTTTGCATCGCACCCCTCGCGGGTGCGTGAATTGAAACCTGCATCGCTCACCCTTGCGCAGCTCCATCGATATCGCACCCCTCGCGGGTGCGTGAATTGAAACCATTTCTTCCGCACACGCGAGGAAGCGGAGGAATCGCACCCCTCGCGGGTGCGTGAATTGAAACGTTTTCGACATGCCGAAGGTCGACAGGATTTGATCGCACCCCTCGCGGGTGCGTGAATTGAAACCTATGCACTTGAAAATCACGATACCGGAATGGTATCGCACCCCTCGCGGGTGCGTGAATTGAAACTTCCTTGAAGTCCTCGACGTCGGTGAGGGTGTTCATCGCACCCCTCGCGGGTGCGTGAATTGAAACGCCTCTATCTCTAGGTGTTGTTCGGTCTCGCTATCGCACCCCTCGCGGGTGCGTGAATTGAAACATGGCAAAGACTTGCTGCTCCGTGTCGTGTAGGATCGCACCCCTCGCGGGTGCGTGAATTGAAACTGTTCCGTGACGGTTGCCACGGCGGTGTTGTTATCGCACCCCTCGCGGGTGCGTGAATTGAAACCATCAATTTATATCATTTGACAATGATTGTCAAATCGCACCCCTCGCGGGTGCGTGAATTGAAACAAGCAGGCGACTCCGGAAGATGCCAAGTAGCGATCGCACCCCTCGCGGGTGCGTGAATTGAAACTGTAACGAGCGGGGACTGGGAGAGGTGCTGGAATCGCACCCCTCGCGGGTGCGTGAATTGAAACATTAACGGCTATCATAGCGCCTCCGTGGATTAAATCGCACCCCTCGCGGGTGCGTGAATTGAAACATGGCAAAGACTTGCTGCTCCGTGTCGTGTAGATCGCACCCCTCGCGGGTGCGTGAATTGAAACTATCTTTGCTCGGTCAGCGAACCTATGCTTTGATCGCACCCCTCGCGGGTGCGTGAATTGAAACTTGAATTGGATTTATTCGTTTGTCAAGAATGACATCGCACCCCTCGCGGGTGCGTGAATTGAAACACGGAGTTGTTGCTCTCTGTCTTGGAGGTCTTATCGCACCCCTCGCGGGTGCGTGAATTGAAACTTATATCGTTTCGCAATGTCTTGGAGCCGCTTATCGCACCCCTCGCGGGTGCGTGAATTGAAACCTTGATTGAATCTGCCACCTTCTCGCACCAGGATCGCACCCCTCGCGGGTGCGTGAATTGAAACTACCATGTCGTATTTGACCCGCCGCACCTTGTAAATCGCACCCCTCGCGGGTGCGTGAATTGAAACAATCTGTTTAAAAATGTCGGGGCCTTGTTGTTGATCGCACCCCTCGCGGGTGCGTGAATTGAAACTCCAAGAAGAAAAGAACATCCGGGTTGGTCTCATCGCACCCCTCGCGGGTGCGTGAATTGAAACCTACTTTCGGATTTGACCTGTACTCCGGAAGGATCGCACCCCTCGCGGGTGCGTGAATTGAAACGAGTTTGACGGCGAGTCCTTCCTCTTCTGGGAAATCGCACCCCTCGCGGGTGCGTGAATTGAAACTGCATCAACGGCAGCAAGTGCCGCACCAACCGATCGCGCCCCTACGGGGGCGTGTGAATTGAAACTACCAAATATAGCTGTTGAAAAAGCTACAAAAATCGCACCCCTTGCGGGTGCGTGAAACTGTGCGTTGTATCTGCTCTACCTAAAGTAGAAATTCTGAAAGCAAATCCTTCAGCCATATACGGAGAATATTTGTAAATTCCCCATATTTCACCCCACTTCCACCACAAAATCTTCCCGTTTTAGCCCGTATTCTGCGAAGGGGTTCTCGTCGGGGTAGCCCACTGGATTGCACAGCAGCAAGTGCCTTTTGCCAAGTTTGTCAATGTACTCTCGCTTGATGGCGGTATGCGTGTGGCCAGCTTGCCAAATGCTTCCGTCATCCAAGTTTTCGAGGTATTTTGCTCCGTGAAAATAGAAGAAGTTCGAGTAGGGGTCTTGTCGGTACCGCTCTGCCATATCGAATTCCAGTGGCAGAAAGTGCGACATCGTAATTTTCGGGTGTTTTGCAGTAAGGTTGCGGAAAACTCTGTCATAATGCCGCCAGAGTTTATCCGTGTTGTTCTGCATGTATTTCCAATGGATTCCGTCGAACCAGCGCGTTGCCCACAGAATTTTGTTCGTAATTTCGGATGCAGCGGGTGTATGCTTGTATTTGAAATCGCACATGCCCATACAACCTGCGACACCATCTGCGATGCGGTTCTCAAGTAACTGAACATTCTGGATTTTTTCTGCTTCGGCAAGGAAGTACTTTATTTTGCTTTCGGATGTAGCAAATTCCTTGTCCGCTCCAAAGCGCCCCAGATATTCGGTGATGATGTCGTGGTTTCCGAGGCACACATAAACCGCACCGTATTTTTCGGCAATGAACTTCAGGAATTCTACGTAGGTGAAGTAATTGTTCGCAATATCGCCCGCGATGCAGCAGGCATCCGCCGGTAAAAAGTTGTGTTCAAAAAATGCTTCAAAATGTTTGCGCAATATGGCGACAGTGCGGGTCATCGGCGCATAGAAATCGACATGCAAATCACTGACAAAGTAGTAGGTCATGGTCTAAATCTATACTCATCGGTTTTGCGTGTCAAGGGGTAAACCGCGAGTCTTTTTTGCGATACGGAACTTTTGCGTTAGGGATTGTCACCCGACAGGGCGGAGACTTGCATCCTTTGGTTCCAGGTGGCGGATCAAGTCCGCCATGACGTAAAGCAAGGCTCCGGGAGCGTAGCGAGTAAAGCCCGACCCGCGCGTGCGCGGGGAACGCCTTGTAAAAATTTATTACACCCCTTGCCAATTTTTTGATTATTAGGTACATTACCGCCAGACGCGTTTCTCTGTCGAATGGAGAAATGCGTCTTTGCGTTTATAACGCAACGCATTTGGCCTCGGCAATGGAAATAAACAAGTTTATTTCCGCTGCTCTCGGCTTAGTGCGTTTTTTTTATTTCGATTTTCGGGATAAAGGGGACGCCTCTAACATCAACTGGCCGCAACATGCGGCAAATGGAGGCTAATATGGCTAAAAAGAAAGAGAATGTCCCTGCAAAAGCGGTGGAATCGTTGTTCAACAAGGTTTCGAACTTGATTGAGCAGGCCCGCGTGCGTGTGGCTACGGCAATGAATGTCGCCGAGGTTTACACGAAGTACCAGATTGGGCGATTAATCGTAGAAGATGAGCAAAAAGGGCAGTATCGAGCGGAATATGGCAAGCAGATTCTGTTGAATCTTTCTGAACGACTGATTTCGCGCTATGAAGGCGGCTGGACTGTTGATACGCTCAAGCGTTGCCGCTTCTTTTATCGTATTTATTGTCCCCAGCAAATTGGGGCAACAGTGTTGCCCCAATCTGAAGTTTTGCCCGATTTTACTCTTTCGTGGTCCCATTATCTGGTTCTCATGCGCATCAAGAATGCCGACGAGCGGCGCTTTTACGAAATTGAGGCCACTTCCGGGAACTGGTCTGTTCGCGAATTGCAGCGGCAGTATGGTTCAAGCCTGTACGAACGTCTTGCGCTGAGCCGGGACAAGGAGCAGGTCGCCCGCCTGTCGCGGGTTGGCAACGTGGTGGAAAAGCCGGAGGATATCATCAAGAACCCGGTGACGCTGGAATTTGTTGGTTTGAAGCCGGACGCATCGTATTCGGAATCTAACTTGGAATCCGCTATCATCGGCAAGTTGCAAGAATTCCTGCTGGAACTGGGGAAGGGTTTCCTGTTCGAAGCGCGTCAGAAGCGTTTTTCCTTTGACGAGGACGATTACTATGTGGACTTGGTCTTGTACAATCGTCTGTTGCAGTGCTATGTGCTCGTTGACTTGAAGGTCGACAAGTTGACGCACCAGGATCTCGGCCAAATGCAGATGTACGTAAACTATTACGACAGGTATGTAAAGCAGGATTTCGAAAAGCCTACCATCGGTATTTTGCTTTGCAAGGAGAAGAAGGATACTCTTGTGAAGCTGACTTTGCCCGAAGATGCAAATATTTATGCCTCTGCCTATGAGTTGTATCTGCCCGATAAGAAACTATTGCAGGCGAAGGTCAAGGAATGGGTAAATGAGTTTGAAAATGCAAGATAATGGAATATCACTTTTGCGGCAAAATGAAACATGCAGGTGGCGGGCAAAAAAGTTTTTGCCTCGCTTTTTCTAACTTTTTCGCATGCGCTTATCCAAGAACGTTTTCACCGCCCTGTGCCTTGCGGCCGCCACTTTTGTGAACCTCGCGCCCGCCGCAGAGCCCGTCTATTCCCCCTTCCAGAAAGACGCCTACCTCACCTCCTCTTTCGGCGAGAACCGCGGCACCCGCTACCACGCCGGCGTGGACTACTCCACCCTCATGGAAGAAGGCTGGGTCATCTACGCTCCCGAAAACGGCAAGGTCGAAGAAATCCGGGTCTCCCCCTTCTTTTACGGCAAGGTGATGTTCTTCAAGGGCGAAAGCGGCAAGACCTGGGTCTTTGCCCACCAGAGCAGTTTCGGCAAGCTGGACAGCCTCTATATCGCAGAGCAGTTCAGCAAAAAGAGCAACGACGTCACCCTGAAACCGAACGCCCCCTACAAAAAGGGCGACACCCTGACATTTTCCGGTAGCACCGGCATCGGGAACCCCCACCTGCACCTGGAAATCCGCCAGGGCAAGAACAACGTGATTTCTCCCTGCAGAAACGGAGTCTATTGCGGCGACACCCTGGACCCGCAAATTTTCGGCATGGCCGTGTGGCAAAAAGACGACATGACCGTCACCGGCCCCGAGGCCCTGGACAAGGGCTGCGTAGAATACCCCGGCTGGAAAAAGGAAAAGGCCTACCTGGCGGTAAAGATTGCCGACTACAGCCGCCACCCCAAGGAGAACCCCATGTCTATCCGCAGGCTCACCCTGTGGGAGGGAAAAAAGAAGGCCTACGAAAAAATCCAGGACACCCTGACCTACGGCAACATGCTGAAAATCCGAACGGAACTGCTGTGGGCCGAAGAGGCGGACACCGCCGGGGACTGGCACTTTGTAGATGCCGCCCTGAAGGCTGGCTCCAAGTACCGAGTAGAAGTAGAAGACATGGTGGGCCGAAAAACTTCACGGGAATTCACCTTCCAGGATTCCTGTGCGGCAAACTCCCCCGTATTGCAAAAGCAGGTGCAGGAATCTCCCCTGTACAGTTTCATGAGCCGGAGTATGCTGGCCCTTGCCCTCTGCGACAAGGGCCAAAAGTTCTCGGTGATGGACAGCTCCAAGAACATCCTCGACGAGGACCTGTGCAAAGCTTTCCCCCACCGGGGAGTCACTCTCGGGAAAATCGTCCAGAAGTTCCCCAAGGCCAGGTTCATCGGGCATAAGGCAGGAACCATCGCCATGCACGCCGTGCACCAAGACGAAAAGACCGTGCAGTGGAACACGACCCTGGACAGCATCGCCATTTCCCAGAAGATTACCAAGCTCCGTAGCGCCTTCGGCAACGAAACCCAGGTGCTGGCCGCCACTAAGACCCACACCGACAGCCTGGACTTTTACGAGTTCCACCCCAAGGGTCTCCACTTTACGGGCAACTGGGAAGTCTGCCTGGACCCCGGCAAAGAGTCCGCACCGCTCTACTGGCTGGGCGAGACCAGCCGCCGCTGGTTTATCTTTAGCAAGCAAGAGGGCACAGACAAGCGCTGCGCCCAGGTGAACGAACTTAGGGACCTTGCCAACATCTTGAACAGGAACGCCCCCACCCTGGGTACACCCTACTGGGGCAAGTCCTTCATCTTGGGCAAGGAACAGGACGTGCTGCGCATTCCCACCTTGTTCCGCTACGACGGATTCGAGAACGGCAACTCCATACAGACCACCGTGAACGGCAACTGGATTCCTACCGAATACGATTCCGAGCCCCGCGAAATCGTGCTGGACGGGCGCCGCCTCAAAAAAGGTGACAAGCTCCACATCCAGCTGGAAGACGAAGCCCACAACAAGGCGGAGTACGACGTGGTAGTGCCGAAATTTTAATTCGGAGTTCGGATTTCAGACTTCAGAATTATTATAATTCCTAACTCCGAAATCCGAATTCATAACTTCAAGTCATGCGTCTGACGTTTACAAAATTCATCTTCGCAGTGGCCCTGGCCTGTTCCGGAGCTATTGCCCAGGAACTGTGTCCGCATTTTCTTTTGGACAAGGACCTGATAGTAAACGTAGAAGGCCGGTTCGTAAACGAGGCCAAGAGCCGCGCCAGCATGGACATCCAGTGGAGGCACCATCCGGAGGCCCTGGACACTTTTTACGTGAGTTTCCCCAACGCCAAGCCCTTCCGTTTTATTACCGCGGGGGCCTACCGCTACATGGAATTCGAGAACCCGAAAGTCAAGCGGCAGCTGGGGCTGCACCACCTGCGGGAAACCATCGGCAATACACCCCTCAGGCTAGACGACCTGGAGCTCCTCGCCAACGGGGCGTTCCTCTGCAAGGACACTACGGAGCAGCCCGCCACCGTCCTCTCGACCGCACTTTCCAACATGTGGTGGTTCATGTCCGTCAACCGGCTAGAAGAACCGGACAGCGTCTCCATGAGGGGCGCCTACAAAGAAAGCAGGCTTTTTAGAATCGGGCAGTGGAAGGACTTTTCGGGAACGAGGCTCCCGACCTTGATCAAGCTTACAAGCGAAAAATACCGGGGCGACCTCTGGGTGCGTTCCGCCTACACCGCCGAGGCCCTGAAAGAAGACCCCATAAAGTCCCGCTACAAGAACGGGTTCAACGGCCTATTCCGAAAGGTCCCGGGAGAGGGAAAACGGAAAATACCCCTCATACTCAAGCTGAACCAGGAACTCCTGCGCAACTGAGCCGTCGTAGAACCTGGACTTGTGCCGTTTCCAACCGCCGAACTGCAGCGTGACGCTGTTCAGCCCATTGTTCCAGGACAGTTGCGGACCAGCCTTGATTATCCCGTAACCCAGGGATTCCTTTTCTACGGAGCCGCCCTTGCGCAAGTAACCTGTGCGTAGGTAGTTCGTCTCGAAAACGCCCGCAAAGTATTCGTTGAAGGCCAGGCGACCGTAGAACTGCAATTCCATCAAGAAATCCCTGTTGAATATGGGCATGTTTCGCTTGTAGTCGTAGCTCTTGGCCTCAAAGTCCGTAGTGATGTCCGACAGCACGTAATGGATGCCAACGCCCAGCAGGGAACCTGCCTTGAAAAAGTATTCCACCGAAGCGCCAAAGTCGAACAGCTGGGAGTAGTCCCAGGCCACAGAATCTTTTTGCCGCACATTGTCGGAGATGTAGTCGGCATTCCAGGTTTCCGCAATGTGCCCCGAGCCCTCCACATCGGAGGTCACCATTTCCAGGTTGGAATTGAAGTAGAGGTAACTCTCGTACATGAACGTCACCTCCAGCTGGGGGTTCGTCCTGAACGGCCTAAGGCCGAGACCTGCAGTATAACCGCCATAAAAAGGAGATACTTCCAAGGAGGCCGCCATTTTCAGGTAGGTGGGCGTAACGCCCAAGGCATCGCCGTAATTCAGGCTATCCAGGGGTTCAAGCCAGGTGTAACGCAAAGAACCCTCGGCCTGGGGCAGCCACTGCCCCCACACGAAGGGAGTGTTACCCATGAGCCGCCACGACAGGTTGGGGCCATACCTGAAGCCGTTCTGGGCACTCTGGTTGAAATCGCCGGCCAGGGCCGATGCGGCAAACACCGCAAGCGCCACAAAAAAACGGGCCAATGTCATGCGAATCGCAATCATTTCAGCAAAAAAATAAAAATAATTGCCACTTTTGCTCCACAAATTCTTATTATTAGGGTCAAATAAATCTTTATAGGAGAATCTATGAAACTCGCACATATTTGCCTCCTGGGGCTCTCCGCCATGCTGTTCTGGAGCTGCGCCAGCCGCTATTCCTCTCCGGTCCTTATCGAACGTGGCGAAGGCCGCAAGGAATACGAACGTGAATATTTCGCCATCAAGGAAAGCATGGGCATCGACAAGCGCCTGAAAGACGTGTTCAAGCAGGGCTATATCGAAGAAGGCATGACCAACGACATGGTGAACCTCCTGTGGGGACCTCCTGACCACGAAAAGACCGACGATTCCACCAGCGTGTGGGAATACTACACCCGCGAAGGGAACCTGATTACCCGCCTTTTCTGGAAGCACCCCGACGAAGCCCGCCTCAAGGGCTACGAAGAGGAATGGATCCTGGTGAAGATCGAGGGCGACCGCTACGGCGGTTCTCCGGCCCCCACTTCCAGCAAGTCCAGCAACTACTAATTTGAGCAATCGCCCCGGCCACCGAGCCGGGGCTTTTTTGCACCCACCGGCGACCTTTGTCATGCCCGCCTTGTGCGGGCATCGCCTTTTTATAGCCAAAAGCCACGCCGGACCACCCCTTGCGGTCATTTTTTTCTAAATTTACGCCCGTTAAATTTAAACCCTCCAAGGAGTATCTATGCGTCAGTATATCATCGCTGGTAACTGGAAAATGAACAAGACCGTGAGCGAATCTGTTGAACTCGCCAAGGCCATCGTTGAAGCCGTCAAGGACGTGAAGAAGACCGAAGTGGTCATCGCCCCGACTTACCTCGCCGCCGCCAAGGTCGCCGACGTCATCAAGGGTTCCAACGTGAAGCTCGCCATCCAGGACATCCACTGGAAGGACCAGGGCGCATACACTGGTAAGGTTTCTGTGGACATGGTCAAGGAAATCGGTGCCGAATACATCATCATCGGTCACTCCGAACAGCGCCAGTACTTCCACGAAACTGACGAAACCGTGAACCTGAAGGTCAAGAAGACCCTCGCCGCCGGCATCAAGCCCATCATCTGCATCGGCGAAACCCTCGACGAACGCAACGGCGGCAAGCTGGAATCCGTTCTCAGCACCCAGGTCAAGGGCGCCTTCAAGGACGTTTCCGCCGAAGACGCTGCCAAGTGCGTGCTGGCCTACGAACCCGTTTGGGCAATCGGTACCGGCGTGGTCGCTACTGACGAACAGGCTCAGGACACTCAGGCCTACGCTCGCTCCGTTGTCAAGGAAATCTACGGTGAAGCTGTTGCCGAAGGCATGCGCATCCAGTACGGTGGCTCTATGAAGCCGGGTAACGCTGCCGGCCTCTTGGCCCAGAAGGACATCGACGGTGGCCTCATCGGCGGTGCAGCCCTCAAGGCCGACACCTTCAAGGGTATCATCGACGCTGCCGAAGCCCGCTAAGACGCTGCGGCAAAGCCACAAACATTTAACCTAAGGTAAAAGACTATGACAACACTCTTTTGGATTGGTATCGTCCTCCACGTGTTCCTCTGCCTGTTCCTCATGCTGCTCGTGCTCGTGCAGAACGACAAGATGGGAGGCCTTGCAGGTCTCGGCGGAATGACTTCTCAGTCTGCATTCTCCACTGCAGGTGCTGCCACCTTCATCCAGAAGCTCACCCGCGGCGTGGCCGTGCTGTTCTTTATCGTGGTGTTCGCCCTCGGCCTGATTACTGCCAAGCAGGACCAGGCTGTGGAAGAATCTTCGATGCAGAAGGCGACCCGCGAAAACGCAGCCCAGCAGGCTCCCACCATTCCGGCCCTGCCCGGTGACTTTGCGGCTCCTGCCGCCGAGGCTCCTGCTGCTCCTGCTGCCGACGCCGCACCTGCCGCCCCGGCTGAAGCGCCTGCCGCTGCACCCGCCGCAGAGTAAGTGTTTGCGGGAGCAATCCCGACAGTCCAACCGCTTATGGAAGTCCGCCCTGCTCTTGCGGGGTGGATTTTTAATTTTATTTCAAAAGTTCTTCTTTTTCTAATTCCGAACTCCGGATTCCGAATTCTGAATTATCTATCGAGGTTTTAATATGCAGAATACATTGGTCGCTCCCGTTGGCGTTTTGGGTTTTGGCGTCGAAGGCCAGAGCACCTTCAACTACCTGGTCCGCACGGGCATCAAGGACATCGTGGTCATGGACAAGAACCCGGTGAACCTGCCTGCCGTGCCCGAGGGTGTAAACGTGAAGACCTTCAGCGGAGAGGGCTACCTGGACGGACTCAAGGACTGCGTGACCGTGGTGCGCTCCGCAGGGGTTTACCCCATGAGCCAGGAGCTGTTCAAGTTCCAGATGAACGGCGGTCTCATGACCAGCCAGATCCAGCTGTTTTTAGAACAAACTAAGTCCAAGAAGACGGTAGGCGTCACCGGGACCCTCGGCAAAGGTTCCACCGTAAGCATGATCAGCCACATCCTGACCAAGTGCGGTGTGAACAACGAAATTGGCGGAAACTTCGGCGTGCCCGCCCTGGACCTTCTAGAAACGGAAACCGCCGACCGGGTGAGCATTCTGGAGCTTTCCAGTTTCCAACTTATGACCCTGTCCGTTTCGCCGGACGTAGCCGTAGTGCTCCGGGTCTCTACCGAACACCTGGACTGGCACAAGACCGTAGAGGAATACCGCGACGCCAAGGCGAACCTGGTCCGCTGGCAAAAGCGGGACGGGGCCTGCGTGTACCTGAAGGACGCAGCCCCCACCGCCAAAATCGCTTCTGAAAGCCCCGCCAGAACAAAGTACGCCGTCGCCCTGGCCGACGGCCCGAGCGCGGGCATAGGCGACGCCGTCATCGAAGGCGCCACCCTGACCATCGACGGCGAAAAACTGTTCCTCTCCGACTGCAAGGTGCGGGGAATTTACCAGCTAGAGAATATGGCGGCGGCGACGCTTGCCTGTAAGGCCCTGGGAATCCGGGTGGCGGACGCCCTCAATGCCCTCAAGACCTACGAGACTCTCCCCTTCCGCATGGAATTCAAGGGCGAAAAGATGGGCATCGAGTTCTTCAACGACAGCTACGCCACCCGCCCCGACGCAACCATCGCCGCCACCGCCAGCATGGACCGCCCCTTCGCGCTGATCCTCGGCGGCTCCGAAAAGAACGCGGACTTTACCGAACTTTCAAACATCCTCGTAAAAGAGCGCCCGAACCTAAGGCGCATCGCCCTCATCGGAGCCACCGCCGATCGCATGCTGGAATCGCTGTCGCAGGCCGGCCTCGATACGGCAGGCGAAAACGGGAGCGGTATTCGGGCCGCCATTTTCCCCACCCTGGAAGAGGCGTTCCAGGACAGTCTGTCCATCGGCAAGGGCGGCATCGTCATCATGAGCCCCGCCTGCGCCAGTTTCGGCCTGTTCAAGAACTATAAGGAGCGGGGAAAAGCCTTCGACAAGCTGGTGGAAAACTATGGCTAAGCCGTAGTCTTAGTTACTAGATTGTCTTATATCAAGAAACTTCTTGAAAACCGCAACACTAGTAACTCAGAACTCGTAACTGCCGCGTAGCGGCCCCAGTAACTGCGTAAAAATTTTCAATTTTTACGCCCTCCCCCTTTACAAGCGGGTCACTTTAATCTAAATTTGACCCGTTCCATTAAGGACCACGCGGTCGTGGTGGAATTGGTAGACACGCTAGCTTGAGGTGCTAGTGGGAGCAATCTCATGACAGTTCAAGTCTGTCCGACCGCAGAAGAGACCCGGCTTAACCGCCGGGTTTTCTTTTTTCTAAATTTGCGGGAGTGAACCGCTTTGAACTTTTAAAAACTTCCAAGAGATCCAAGGCCCGCCTGGGTGTGGTCCATACCGACCACGGCGACGTCACGACGCCGATTTTTATGCCGGTAGGTACCGAAGCCACCGTCAAGGCGGTCACGCCCGCCCAACTTAAGGACATCAAGGCAGAAATCATCCTCGCCAACACCTACCACCTGTACCTGCGCCCCACCACGCCCCGCATTGCGAAGGCGGGCGGCATCCACAAGTTCATGGCCTGGGACGGCCCGGTACTTACCGACAGCGGCGGATTCCAGGTATGGAGCCTGAAGGATTTGCGCAAGATTACCCCCGAAGGCGTGGAATTCCGGAGCATTCTGGACGGCTCGAAACACTTCTTTAGCCCCGCAAGCGTCATGAACGCCCAGCGGGAAATCGGTGCCGACATCATCATGGCCCTGGACGAGTGCACCCCATTCCCCAGCACCGCCAAAGAGGCGGAACACAGCCTGAATTACACCCTCAAGTGGACTGCGGAAGCCATGCAATGGCTCAAGGAACACCCGCCCATCCACGGTTACGACCAGCAGTTCTTCGGCATCATCCAGGGGGGCATGCACAAGAATTTGAGGCAGCAGGCCATCGAACGCATCGCGGAACTGGGCCCCGACGGATTTGCCATGGGAGGCCTCTCCGTAGGCGAGCCCACCGAAACCATGTACGAAATAGCGGATTTCTGTACCGACATCCTGCCCCAGGACCATGCCCGCTACGTGATGGGCGTGGGCACGCCCTGGAACCTGCTGGAACTCATCGAGCGAGGTGTAGATATGTGCGACTGCGTGATGCCTACCCGCAACGCCCGTAACGGCATGCTGTTTACCAGCGAAGGCGTCTTGCGCTACAAGGCAGCCCGCCATGCCGAAGAATTCGACAAGCCCGTGGACCCCAACTGCGACTGCTACTGCTGCCGGAACTTCAGCCGGGCCTACCTGCGCCACCTGCACCACGCCGGGGAATCCCTGGGCTTTACGCTGGCCAGCATCCACAACCTGCATTTTTACCTGCACCTGATGCGGGAGGCCAAGCGGCACATCGCCGACGACACCTTCGAGGAGTGGAAAAAGGAACAGTGCGAAATTCTGCAGCGGGACTTGCAGTAACCACCAGCCCGGCCCAGTCTTGCTCAACAGCATCTACATCGAAATTACCGACGCCTGCAACCTGAACTGCAGTTTTTGCCCCTGCGGAAAAACGGCTCATTCGCCGAGCGACAAATCTATCGCAAAAAGTGCGCCAACAAGTTCTGGCGCCCACCGCACCTTCATGGATTCCGCCCTTTTTGAACGGTGCATCCAACAGGCGGCGCTCCATGCCGAAAATGTCTATTTCCACATTCTGGGAGAGCCCACGCTCCACCCCGGATTCGTACATTACCTGAAGGCGCTGGAATCTACGCCGCTGAAGCTGAACCTGACCACCAACGGCTCCACAATCGCCCGGGTGGGCAAGCACCTGTTGCAAAGCGGGGCACTCCGACAGGTGAACTTTTCCACCCACGCCTACGGGGAACTCGGGCCAGACCAGGCTCAGCCCTACCTTCAAGACGTGCTGGACTTTTGCCGGATGGCTCTTGCAGAGCGCCCCGACCTGTACCTCAATCTAAGGCTCTGGAACGCGGGAGACTTTCCCGACGCAGACCGCCAGCGGGGCTGGAACCGCCTGATGCTTGCCCGAGTCGCACAGACCTTCGGCCTCGACGGCAAAGACGTTCTGGACCCGGAACATTTCTGCAGCCGACACAAGAGCTTTCCCGTCCAGGGCAGGCTCTACCTGCATCAGGATTCCCGCTTTGAATGGCCTAGTTTAGACGAGAGACGTGGTTCGACAGGCTCACCAACCTTGGTACAGGGAACCTGCCACGGCCTGGAAACCCATGTAGGAATCCTCCACGACGGTCGGGTAGTGCCCTGCTGTCTGGATTACCAGGGGCAAATCACCCTGGGAAACATCCAGGAACAGTCCCTGACCGAGATATTAAAAAGCCCCCTCGCCCAAAATCTGCGAGAAGGCTTTCAAAAGCACGAACTGCGCCACCCGTTGTGCCAAAACTGCTCTTTTTGTAGGCGTTTTAAATAAGGGCACGACCGTGCCCCCTCCATTGTCATCCTCGCCCATTCGGCCTTGCTTGCTTCGGCTTTGCTCAGCACAAGCAGGGGCAGGCTCCGGCGAGATCCGTGTACATCCTTCCAGCGGATGTTCGCCTACGCGAACACGACGAAAGCCTTCCTCGTCATCCTCGCCCATTCGACAGGCTCAGGGCAGGCTCCGGCGGGGATCCCCTTGCATCTGTAAAATCCGCACGTAAACAAAATTTTTGGGCATATTTCGCCCCAAAAAAGCGTCTATATAGCAGATAGGGACCCTTCCCTGTCTGCGATACGGGCGCGTTCCCGCATTTAACGGATTAAAATGACAAGAGAGGAATTCGCAAACTTTCTCAAGCAACTCAAGACCGCAAACGACAACGGGCAGGACATTGACGCCATCGTCAAGGAATACGAACACCGCAATGTCTATTTCTACAACGACGGGTGCATCAAGAAGATTCTCGCCAGCGAGAAAAACCTGATGCTCACTACCGACCTCATCAACGCGGCGTTGAACCTTGTGGGTTCGGACCGCATCGAGAACCCGCAACTCGTGAACCCATTCATTCCAGGCGAGCTTGGGTACCGTAGTGTCGAACCCGACCTGCTCCTGACCAACGACCGCGGCAACGGCGTGCCCCGCGACCGCATTTCCATCGATGTCCAGCACGAGAACAACGATTCGCTGTACAGCGACCGCCTGGTCCTCTATGTGGCGCGCCTTACGGGCAATATGGAAAAGCCGGGCGATTTCACCCCGCTCGAGAACCTCCACGTGGTGAGTTTCCAGTTCTTCGATGCGTTCAAGGGCTCGCCGAACTACCTCCACACGGTGCAGCTACGCAATCAGGAGCAGCGTGTGTATTTCGAACGGCAGACGGTGACGCTCGTCGAGGTGAACAAGTTCCTGAAGCACGCCGAACAGTTCGCAGGCGACCGAAGCCGCATCGCCCAGTGGCTCCGTGCCATCGACACGCTCAACCGCGAAGCCGATTTCAGCGAATTCGCAAGCGATCCCGTGTTCAGGGTATTGCAAAACGAGGTAAAATTGTGTAATTTTAGTGCTGGATATATGCTCAGCAACATCATGAAAGACATCGACAAGTCGTATTGGGAATACGGTGCGGCACGGAAGAAGGCGAAGGAAGTAGCAAAGAACTTCCTTCTGGACGGGGATTCTGTTGAAAAAGTGTCCCGCAATACAGGTCTTCCCCAGTCAACCGTCCTCGAACTCAAGAAGGAAATCGAATCGCCGGAGACATAGTTCAAGCGTCAAACAGTTTTCCAGCCAGCCCGTTCACCGAACGGGCTTTTTTTCATTCCCTCCCATCCAGTGTCATCCTCGCCCTCTCTTCGTCATCCCCGCCCATTCGACCTTGCTTGCTTCGGCTTTGCTCAGCACAAGCAGGGGCAGGCTCCGGCGAGGTCCGTGTACATCCTTCCAGCGGATGTTCGCCTACGCGAACATGACGAAAGCCTTACTCGTCATCCTCGCCCATTCGACAGGCTCAGGGCAGGCTCCGGCGAGGATCCGCTATCATCTGTAAAATCCGCATTGTAAACAAATTTTTCAGGCATATTTCGCCTCAAAAAAGCGTCTATATAGCAGATGGGGCCTTTTCCCTGTCCGCGATACGGGCGCGTTCCCGGAAACAAGAGAAATACGAAATGACCAAAGAACAGTATGCCGAAATGCTGCACGACATCAGCGAGACTCACAAGACCGGAGGCGACACTGCCGCCTGCATCGCCAAATACCGCAAACGGTACAGGTTCGCCTACATCTACAACGACACCATATTCAAGCGACTCTTCGGCACCCCCGAAAACATGGAGTTCACGGCAGGTTTCCTCAATGCCATACTCAAGCTGGATGGCGGCGACTGCATAGACAAACTCACCTTCGTAAATACGGCGGTAGAAGGGGCCCTGAGCAAAAGAGTCATCTCGGACGTGGTGGTCGAGAACGAATACCTCGAGCGCATCGTGCTAGAAGTCCAGCACAAGGAAGACGACACCTACAGCGACAGGCTCGTGTACTATGTCGCGAAGCATACCGTGGCAAGCAAGGTCCACGGCGAAAGCTACTGGCTGCGGAACCTGAACCTCATCAGCCTCCAGATGTTCGACGGATTCCCCGAATCTAGGAACTACAGGCACTGCATCCGTCTCAAGAATCAGGAAAACGACGAATTTTTCAAGAAGCAGACCATCACCCTTGTGGAAATCCCCAAGTTCCTGAAGGGCGACTACAATTCCGACAGCAGCATGCTGGCCCAGTGGCTCCGGGTGATCGACGGCCTGAACAATGAAAATCCCGTCCCCGTGCCCGAAGGTTCGCTGTTCGCCCGCTTGCAGGAGAAGGCCAAATTGAGTATATTTACAGAAGAGTTCCTAGTAAGCGAGGCAATGAACATGAGCGACCGTCTGTACGAAATGTACGTAGAAAAGAAGCACGCCCGTGCCGAAGGGTTAGCAGAAGGTCGTGCTGAGGCAATCGATATTCTAGAGTCACTTGGTGCGCCAGCCGACCTAATCGAAAAAGCCCGGAAAATCGCAGCGGAGAAGGCCAAGGAATCTCCTAGCAACCGATAGTCCTCCCCTTTCATCGGCAAAAGCCCAGGACGTGTGTCCTGGGGCTTTGATTGTTTAGGGGTAAAGGGAAGGCTCCCTGGTAGTGTCAAGGGTTTTTCGCAAAAATAGTTTGTTCCAACATCAGATCTAGGCTACATTTCCGTCCTTTTCCTGTTCCCGTTTCAGCTCGTTCTCCTTTTCCATCTCGTAAAGATGCTTCATGTTCAGGTATCTCTTGGTACCCCATTCCTTCGTGGCGATATGCCTTAGCCTGGCGCACACAAGCATCAGGGCAGATTCCCCGTCCGGGAAGCAACCCACAA
>Ga0256405_10002291_pt1 | contig 44891 bp, 52 predicted proteins | sample RumenRJG_02DNA_FD_189096 | JGI IMG/M metagenome (GOLD analysis project Ga0256405, IMG submission 189096) | Bovine rumen microbial communities from Lethbridge, Alberta, Canada - RJG_02 | ecosystem: Host-associated > Mammals > Digestive system > Stomach > Rumen | place: Canada: Alberta... | reverse complement strand
AAGGCTGCTTGGGATGCAGCAGGTGAAGTGCTCCGCACGTGGGCTACGGAAGGTCACTCAGTACCTCTGCCAGGTCTCGGCACCATGCGCTTCGGTGTGCGTTCGAAGGCTGTGGAGAGCTTGGAGGACGTGAAGGCTGGACTGATCACCACTCGTCGCATCGTGTTCACTCCCTCTGTGGAGGTGAAGGACGAGCTGAAGAACACCGCCATTCAGATTACCTGCATCGACGAGCAGGGCAATGTGCTGAAGCGTGTAACCTCGGGTGACAGCGGGGACATCGAAGACCCCGAGGCTGAGGGTGGCAACACTTCAAGCGGCGGCAATGCACCCCATCCTTCTGCCGAAGGGTAGTTCATAGTTCATAATTCATAGTTCATAGTTCATAGTCACACAGAAATCACGGAAATTCACAGAAATCTTAATCTATGCCGTGGGAAATCAAAGAATCTATCGGAGCACCAATGTTTCTGTGATTTCTGTGAATTTCTGTGTGACAAAAAACAAAAAGATTATGAAGAAAGAAACGTGGAAATTGGTGATTCAGATACTGGTTAGTATCCTCACCGCTATGGGAACGGCATTAGGCACAACCAGCTGCATGGGACATGGACCGTTTTGAATGAGTAATGAAACACCCCTGCTGAGCTATTGGACTTGGCAAGGGTGTTTTTGGTGGGATAATAGTCGATGACGATGACAGCGATGACAGCGATGACAGCGGTGACAGCGGGGGGCATTTATTTTTGCAGAACTTAAAACACGATGGTTTTCAGCCAATCTCTAAGGATGCCATACTGCTGGTTCTGCGAATCGCTGATCAGGATGAGGACTTGACGGCCGTCTTGCAACTTGGGACCTAAACACATGCCTTCGTAATTGGCAAAACTGCGTGCCGTCAAGTTGATTTTGGTGCTGAATGACGTCAATAGCGTTTTGGGAAGAAGACTGCCCTCCGCAGCTTCGTTGGGCGCTACGATATAGATTTTGCACTGCACGGTGGAGCCGATTTTCTTCTTCGCCATGTAAATCTCACGCTCCAGTATCAGTAGACGCCCATCGTCCAAGGCGGTCATGGCGGGGATGCCCCTGAGCGTTCTGCCCTCTCGCTGCACGGTGGTCGCATCGTCCATCTTGTAATACCACATCCCACGGGGTTGCAGGTCGCGACCGAAGGATTGCAAACGGTGCTGGTCGGCACCCGTCAAGGGCAATTCGGAAGTGATCCAGAAACGGGCTGTCGCCTGATTGTAGGTCAATGCCTCAAGACCGTAATTCTTCTTGGCCGTCGCAAAAACTGACGGCATGTGGAGCTGACGACCCGTGAGCCGTCCGTCCAACGTATATTCCAACACTTGGTTGTCCTTCTCGCCACTGATAAAGACGGTGGAGTCGTGCGGGAAGAAGCAGATGCCTTCCTCATCGCGATTGGCAGTGCCGGAGGAATAGAAAGCCGTTTCGCGTGCCTTGCGAATACGCCCCGATACGGAGTCGATGGTGATGGTGAAGAGATGAAAACCGCTATGCTCCGCTTTGTCGTTGACTACGGCATAGCGATTGCCCCCTAACCATGTGATACCGCTATAGTTGCCCGCAGGTATCGAGGTGTGGAACTCACGCTGCCTGCACAGCATCACTTCGCTATTCTGCGCAAAACTGCCGACAGCCCATAGCCAACAGCAAACTGCCAATAGCCAGCGGTTACTCATAGTCGTCAATCACGGAATTCATAAAGTCCTGCATCGGTTTGGCAGCCTTCATGATGCGAGCCATCTGGTCGAGCCACCCATCGCCCTCGAAGAAATCGTCAGCCACCCGATGCCACGCACAATAGTTCTTCAACCGAAGATATTTCATGTAGGGATAGTCGCGGGGAAAACCGGCAGGACACGTCTTCAGTTTTTCCAATCCGAAACCCTGCGGGCTCTCCCAGTTGGCATCCTCAGGAGCACCGAAATATTTCTTGAAATCCTTTGATTCCACACAGCGCAACCACTCTTCCTCGTTCGCCATAATCTCATTGCGACATGAGGTCAGGATATTCGTGGGCAACCAATAGTTGCCGACAGCCAGCAGGCAGTTGTCGGGCTCCATGTGGATATAATACCCACCGCGCAGGGCTTTCTTTCCGTGCGCATTGATATAGGCGCCAAAATGATTCTTGTAGGGCGACTTATCGGTAGAGAACCGTGTGTCGCGATAAAAGCGATAAGTGCTGTCTTTCACCGTCACAGGAGCTATCTCGGCATCGAAGTCAGCAATACGCGCTATGGCCTTGCTGATGCCGCCTTCAAATTCCGCGCGTGCTGCTTCATATTCGTCCTTATGAGCCTGAAACCAAGGGCGGTTATTATTCATCATGACCTCCCTAAGGAAACCTAATATTAATTTTGTATCCATATCTTATGATGATTATATGAAAAGATAATCAATATACAAAGCTAAGGCAATGATAGCAGCCCAAACGACAAACGATATCAGTGCTGTCAGAAACAGATAGCGGAACACCCGTCGCTTACGGAATCCGGAAAACTGATGGAAAGCCACAAAGATCATGAGGAAGGCTATCAATTTCAACAGTTTAGAATTTAGCAATGTACCTGCTATCGAATAAAGACTGTACATGTTGGAGATGTAGACCAATGCCACTATAAATTCCGAATATCTTAGGTCTGGAATATTCGGATTATGGCGTATGAAGAAGAACAGAGGTGCCGAGAAAAGTACCAGGAAAATGAAGGAGAATATGGCTGGATTCTTTTGACGGAGTTTATCCATCTTTTTCGTGAATTTCAAAGCGATATTAACCAAAGGATAATCCATCTCCTCACCGTTGACTGTTACTGTCTCACCTTGCTTGCCTGCCTGCTGTTTCACCTCCTCTGTCTTCTCAATTTTCGGCAACTCATTGGTCGACGCATTCTCTTCTTCCAGTCCCAAACTGAATCCGTGTTCCACTAACAATGAGAAGGTTGCCAATAGGAAGAACATTTTGAAAGGAGGAAAGTATGCCGACTGCATTCCACTTATATAGTCACGAATCATATAGCCTGGACGTAGCATCAAGTCGCGTATGCTGCGAAACATACCACGATTACCCAATCCCCAGACGTCCAGAAACAGTAGCGTTGCTTTCTTAAACGAAAACCTTCCTACGATAGCTGACTGTCCACAACGGGGACAGTAGTTACCCATGTAATGGGTACCACAGGATGAGCATATCCGCTCTTCCTCGTTCATAGGAGCCACTTGATGGGGTCTTAGTTGCCAAATGTGAAAGGCTCTCAGCCATACGGTTCTTCTCCCCTCAGCTTTGATGGATTCTATCAGTTTCATTGCTGCTATTAATTGACGTTGACAATAATACGACGATAGGAAGCCAATGGTATTCGTCTATTGTCGTGCACTTCGCATATCACATGAATCTCTTTACTAACACACTGCGCAGGTAACACCAGTGTTGCTTTCGGCCCTTGATGAGTCAATTGCATTTCCGACCAGTTACCAATATCCAACTGTATCCACCATTGAAATGACAATTTGTCGCCATCAACATCATACGATGCTGAAGCATCCAGTTCTATGGCTTGTCCTGCTACAGCATGAAGAATAATGGGGGCTAGCGTTTTGTCACCATTAACGACAACCACAGGATTCGTATTGCCCTTACCTGACTCTACCCACTCCATACGTGCTGCGAAATCATTGAAGATATCAGGATAGAACTTTTCCTCGTAACGACGGGAGATGCCCTTTTGTGGTTGACGCCAATTCGTCCATGCAACAGTGAGTGAATCAGCACACATGTCGCGACAGAAGCACCCTGCCCACCCTATTTGGCGTGGGTCGTTAGGGTCGTGGAGACCGTTAGGCAGAATATTCAGCCAACTAGGTGTATCGCCTTCCACACCATATTTATAGGTGGGATAGGCCTTTCCCAGATTCCCTTTCCCTTGTACGAGTGCAACATATTGCTGCCACCCCTTGGGTCCCAACTCGTTTTGTGTTAGCCAGGCACTTTCATCCCATACAAACAGCAAGTCGCCGGCAAACTCGCGTCGCATCCACTGGTGAGAACTATAGGAACGGTTCATGCGCATAGCGTACACCATATCCTGATCGGTGATGGTATATATCCTCACCTTATTAAGGAAAGCTTTTAGTTGTGCTGGTGTGCGTTCTTGTTGCACCTGCCAGATAGCCTGTGCGAGTGTGTTACCACCACCCCATGCTGCAATCCAAAGAGGACGCTCGTCGGCTTCATCAGCCAGTCGGACGATGAGGTCGCTGCCTGCTGAACGATTGTCTGCTCCAATGACGCCGATACCTGCACGAGTGCTACCCATTGCCACCCTACTGCGCAGGTAGTCAGCACTGGGCCAGTAGCCGACGGTCTGTTTCCCCGACTCTTCTTTCAAGCTTTTAAACTGCTTTTGCTTGCTACGCTTCATCAAGTTCGGCAAGTCTTGTTCATAGGCGTTGATAACTCTTGTCAGAGAGTCAGCCCATTCCTTGGGATAAGGATCACAATTCCAGCCGATAGTAGTTATCAGTCCTTCTATCTCTACTTGATCAGCATACGTCATCAGTCTTACCATCGACTCCATATCGTCAGGTTCGATGTTGCCTGGTGCAATATCCGTCAGCACCACCAATCGTGGTTTTAATATGGCTTGTCGGACCTGGGCTGATATGCCGAGACAGCAGCAACACAACGTTAACATTAAGATTTTCTTCATAACTGCAATTTTATATGGCTACAAAAATACAAAAAAAAATCATACTTTATGGTCAATCTTTGAAAAATATGTATCTTTGCCAAACATTTCTAATCAGTAACAATAATCATGACAAGAAAGGAAAGATATGCGCGCACTCTTGACTTCTTTCGCAAGGAGATGCCGGAAGTGCAAACGGAATTGGAATTCGGCAGCGTTTTCCAACTGCTGGTTGCAGTCATTCTGAGTGCGCAGTGCACCGACAAGCGCATCAATCAGGTGACTCCAGAATTGTTTCGACACTATCCCGATGCCCACTCGATGGCAAAGGCGGAAGTGGAGGATGTGTTAGAATACGTCAAGAGTGTCTCCTACCCTAACTCGAAGGCGGAACATCTGGTGGCGATGGCCCGCATGTTGGTGGAGAAGCATCAGGGCGAAGTGCCTGCAGACATGAATCAGTTGCTCGACTTGCCTGGTGTGGGTCGCAAGACGGCCAACGTGATTCAGAGTGTGGCTTTCGGCAAATCGACGATGGCTGTTGACACGCATGTGTTCAGGGTGAGCCATCGCCTGGGCTTGGTGGGTAAAAAAGACGATACGCCCTACAAGGTGGAACAGGTATTGACAAAAAATATACCCGCGGAGGATATTCCGAGGGCACATCATTGGTTATTGCTTCATGGGCGTTACGTGTGTACTTCGCGCAAGCCGCACTGCGAAAAATGCGGGCTTGTCAGCGTTTGCCCTTCTGCCAGCCTTTCATTATCTTCCGATGGAAACGGTTCTCAGCATTGATGCAGTCGTAAAGTTTCGAAGCTGAAATCACCTGCAACATCTTCTTATGGTAGCACTGCTCCAACTGCTTCAACTCCAGTTCCAGCTTGTCGCGTTCCCTGATGGCAGCAGCGCATCCCTCTTCGCTGTTGGGTTTCTCCTTGCCTAAATTGCGCTTTTTCTTGAAGATGCAACGCTGCTTCTTGTGCATCTCGCGCAACAGAGGGAAATACTTCGATGCCTCTTCGTCAGACAGCTTAGCCTCCTTGGTGATGTACTCAGCCAAATCAGCCTCGAACTTCTCGGGCGAGAACTTCTTGTCTTGTGCCACACTGAACGTGAACAGCATCATGAAGAGGGTAAGGAATACTAATCGTTTCATTCGTATTTGGTAGTTTTCTTAGTTTTCAGCCAACAGGTAGTAAATATCCTCGTTGTCAATCATTGCATAGTCGGCAGCTTCCTCGATGTAGGAATCCGAGGCATTCGCGGCAGCCATTTCGGAAGCGTCAGAATTTGTGTTCGAGAAGTAGATAGCAATACTGAATACCGCCACCAGCAGACTGGCAGCCGCATACATCCATGGACGGAGCCACATGTGCTTCGCCTTGGCTTGCCGCTGGGGCAACTGCTGCATCACATGCTCAGCAAAACTGTCAAAGTAACCTTCGGGAACCTTGAACGGATTCTGTTTTGCCATTCGCTCTTCAAGATATTTCTCTTCGTTCATTTTTTATGTCTTTATCTATTGGACGTATTTCATTAAAAAACGTTTAATCTCTCTCCTTAAAAAATTCAGTAATTTTCTTTACGGCAATGTGATAAGAGGCTTTCAATGCCCCTTCCGACGTATGGAGAATCTGACTGATGTCGCTGTATTTCATGCTTTCGTAGTAGCGGAGATTGAATACCGTGCGCTGCACGTCGGGCAACTGGGCAATCGCTTCCTGCAACTGTGCTTCGGTCTCATCGCCATCGAAATATTTATCAGCCAAAAGCGTGTTGGCTATACCGGCAGCATCGTCTGTGCTGACCGTCGTGTTATGCTTCTGCCGACGGACATAATCAAGGCTCTCGTTGATGGCAATGCGAAAGAGCCATGTGGAGAGTTTGGAGTCCTTGCGGAAGGTATCGAGATTGGTCCACGCCTTGAGCATGACATTCTGCATCACGTCATTAGCATCTTCATGCGACAACACAATACGACGCACCTGCCAATAAAGCTGTTCGCTGTATTCGCGTACCACTAACTCAAACGCCTTCCGTTGAGTTGAGGGGTCGGATAGCATGGCTATCAACTGTTGCTCGTCGATGGTCATCAGATGTATTTCTTTAAGTGATTCCAAATCTGTTGGTCGTATCCATAGACATCGGGATAGTTACGGACAACGCCATACTCATCGGGGTAAATAGTGTAATAGGTAATATATACGGGTACATTGGGCTTGACGGGCATGTATCCTATCAGTTTGCGAGGCAATTTCCGCCCGTCCTCGTTTTCTTCCTGCTGATGCTTGTGGATGTATTCAATACCCTGAGTCGTCACGGGTGGTATATCCATCGAAATGCGTATCTTGTCGAGCGTCCAGTCGTCAATATCGCCTAACAGGAAGTGAGCCAGGTCGAAGGGACGCTGCACACGGACGCATCCGTGAGACACACCGCGCCAGCTGTTCTGGAAGAAACCCGGGGTCGAAGTGTCGTGAAGATAAACAGAGAAATTATTCTTAAAACGGAATACGATGCGCCCTAAGGAATTGCCGCGTCCGCCGTCCTGCGAAACACGGTATTTGCCACTTGCCAACATGGCTCTCGTCACACTGCCAATAGGCACTTTCTTGCCTGTAGCACGTTCGGCAATATAATAGCGGTGGCGGGCAAAGTAACTGCTGTCGCCTGCATGATGCAACACGTCATTATTGACAATACTCTGTGGAATGTTCCATTCAGGATTCACCTGCAAGTACTCGATAGCACTCGTCAGCAGCGGGGTCTTCGTCTTCGTTGCTCCACACCCTATTTTCATGGACATCGTGGAGTCAGGACCTATGGCATACAGCATAAAGGCAGGCACATTCACCACCACCCGCTTACCCTGAGTGGGCATCGGCTGTTTCTCCTTCCACCGACAGCGTTCCATATTCACCAGTATTCGCTTTCTGCTGTTTTCCGAGGTAGAATCAGTCAGTTGGCTCAACAATTTACGATAAAGCGGTGACTGAGGTTCTACCTCCTTCAGCATATCCCCCACACTACCCGTAGCAATACAGTCGATAGCCTTGTCATAAAAAGCATGCGTAGGGCGCTCAAGAGCCACATCGTAGAGGTTGACGAATGTCACCTTCACCTTGCCTGTGCTGTCTGGTGCTGACTCGATGCGGTTAATGGCTGACTTAGGATTCACAAAACCATACTGCTGTCCGGCTACATAGGTAAGATAGGCACGCGTCAGGTTATACTCCAAGCGGGCTGCCACTTCGTTGACAGGGTGCTGCTTGTCAAAATCCAAAGAACGGAAGCGAAGCATGTCGCTGCTTATCTCGTCCACTTTGAATCCTGAGCCAGAAAAACCTATCCTTTTCAAATTCGACAGACAGGACAATAACGTGTCTGCCTGACTGGTGAGTCCTTGTTTACCTACCCACAACAATCGGCTGGTTTGCTCATAGTGTAAGAATGTTCTTCCCCGAGGCGACAGCGAATCCTTACCCACATGACCCATCTTGGCAATATCAGCAAGAATTTCGGATTTGGACATCTGAAAAACAGGCGCCTTCAATTCTGAAAACGCCTCTATCGTTAAATCGCGTTTCTGAGTGGCATTGTCAGAACAACCTATAGTAAGACATGCTACCACTAGAAATAAAAGGATGGTCAGATAAGAATCTTTCTGACAACCTTTCCAACTTTGATAATGTAGCAACCTTTGGGTATGTTTGTTAATTCAATTCGTTGTGCAGGACTTTCAATGCGTACCGTCATCACATGGCGACCTGTCAGCGAAATGACTTCCATCACCATTCCTTCGGCATTCGTCACATGAACCACTTGCCGGGAAACGCTGATTTCAATGTCGCTTTTTTCATCCAACTGCTCTATGGCAAACATCTCCGACTGGGAAGCTTTCGTTGCCATAGGAAGCATGAACAAACACACAGCTATAAGTGTCAATATGATAGTTTTTTTCGTCATAAACGGTACACTTTCTTTTGCAAAAGTATAAATTTATTCTGAAATGTCCAAATTTTCTTTAAAAAAAGTGATTTTAGAGCTCAAAAACCTTCTGTTCATCACACAAGTAGGTGTTTTCAAACACTTCTTTTGCTTCCTGAAGCAACACGTTTTCGTCTTCGTAACGCGACGAGAAATGGCCTAAAAGCAACTGCCCAGCCTGTGCATCACGGGCTACCATTGCTGCCTGACGTGCCGTTGAGTGGAAATACTTTTCTGCCCGCTGCAGATTGTCTTCACCATACGTACTCTCATGATATAGCGCCGTAACTCCCTTGATTCGCTCATGCAGCGTGGGGATGTAACGCGTATCACTGCAATAGGCGTAACTCCTTGGGGCTTCAGCAGCCTCCACGAGTCGGCTGTTGGCTACGACCTCACCGTCAGCGGTCATCCAATCCGCGCCTGCCTTGATATTATTTATCTGACTGGTAGGTATCTGATAGAAGTCTATCATATCGCGCTTGATATGGGGCAATGTGGCTTTCTCCTTAAACAGATAGCCGCAACAGGGTATGCGATGATCCAGGGGGATAGATTCCACCGTCAGACTGCGGTCTTCGTAAACCACCTGCTGCTTGGAGGTGTCAACCGCATGGAAGGCAACTTCAAAATCAAAACTATGACAGAACAATTGCATTTGCGCCTGCAACATGGGTTCCAACGCTGCCGGGGCATAGACATCCAACTTTGCCGTTCTGCCCAGCAATCCGAAGGTACTGATCATTCCTATCAACCCAAAGCAATGGTCACCATGCAAATGGGTAATAAAGACTGCCGAGAGCTTGGTGAATCGGATACGCGAGCGGCGCAATTGCATCTGCGTGCCCTCCCCACAGTCAATCATAAATTGCTTACCACGCAGTTCTACAATCTGGGCAGAAGCGTAATGATGGAGTGTGGGAAGCGCACTACCGCATCCTAATATATGAATTTTGAAAGGCTCCAAAATCTATTGCTTGTTTTAAATCTTGTAGTCGTCTTCGGAAGCCTCTTCCAACTTGATGTCCGACAAGGGTTTCTTTTCCTGCTGACGGCCATATTCATAGGTGTCTTCGCCATCTTTTAGAATCAGAGAATCGGGAGCCAGTTTTACGATGTCGTAGAGATTGACCTCCTCTTCTTCGCCAGCACCCTCGCGGATACTGATTAATTCCAGTTTTCCACGTACCAATCTCCACGTCTTATAGGTCAAGGTGCTCTGCTCGATACCTTCGAGAATACCACCCTCCTTGATACGGAAACCAACCTCATCGCTGCCGTCAAGAGGATTAGGCATCACCCAATTGCCCAGCAATGCCATTTGATTAACAACAATCAGGGCTTCCGTCTTCTTGCTATTAGGAACTACCGCCATACGGTCGCCAGTCTCCAAGCCACCGAACACCTGATTATTCTCGCGCGCATAGGTCAGGTCCAATGTAATCGTGTCACCCAAATCAGTTACAATCTGGAGCGTATTCATTGCCGAACCTTCACCGCAAACACCATAAATCGTGGGGTCTTGCAAGGCTGTCATATCTACGGTATCACTACCATCGTCAAAAGGCACCTGCTGCGTTTTTCCACCACAGCTGCTCATTGTCCATGCAACTGCTGCTACCAACAACATTACAACCGAAATCTTCTTCATAGCTATTTAGTTTTTTTATTTTACTTCTCGTTATTTTTTGCTTCATTCCACAGCTTGTCCATCTCTTCCAAGGACATTTCCGTAAGCGGCTTGCCACTCTTAATACTGTGCTGTTCTATATAGTTGAACCGACTGATAAACTTCTGGTTGGTCATTTCCAAAGCATTGTCGGGATTCAGTTTGTAAAGACGGGCTGCATTGATAACAGAAAAGATGAAATCGCCCAGTTCTTTTTCCGAACGCTGCTTATCCTCACGTTTCAGTTCTGCCTCCAGTTCGTCCAATTCTTCACGTACCTTAGCCCATACGTCCTGCTTGTCTTCCCAATCGAATCCTACATGACGGGCTTTGTCCTGAATGCGATAAGCCTTGATGACGGACGGAAGCGAAGCCGGCACACCGCCAAGAACGGTTTTGTTGCCACCTTTCTCCTTCTGCTTAATCTGTTCCCAGTTGTCCAATACCTCTTCCGCATTCTTTGCCACCACATCGCCATAAACATGAGGATGGCGGAATATCATCTTGTCGCACAGCTTGTTACAGACGTCTGCGATATCAAATTGCGCTTTCTCCTCACCTATTCTACTATAGAACACAATGTGCAGGAGAACATCGCCCAACTCCTTGCATATTTCATAATGGTCATCCTTGAGAATGGCATCACTCAACTCATAAGCCTCCTCTATCGTATTGGGACGGAGCGATTCGTTGGTTTGCTTTCTGTCCCAAGGGCATTCAGTCCTCAGACGGTCCATCACATCCAACAACCTTCCGAAGGCTTCAAGTTTTTCTTCACGCGTATGTTTTTGTTCCATAATCGATGCAAAAATAAAGAAAAAAAGTGAAAGTTCCAAACTTTTATTACTTTTCTTCCCACGTACCTTATTATATATAACTACATGTGGACGCCAAAAGCCGCACAGACGGCAGCGGCAGTGATGGTGAGACAGAGAACGCCCACTGGAACGTAGCAGTTGCTGATAGCGTAGCGAGCCGGAATGGTTACACGGCAGTAGAGCCAATATACAAACCAACCTACAAAGCCGCCCCAAAGAAGCCCTACGGTGATGTCGCCCGGATAGTGGACACCCAGATAAAGACGCGTGTAGCAATTGATGAGCGACCAACCGACAAGGAATATCGTAAGCAGGCGCTGACGCATAAGAAGCGAGAAGAATACAGCCAAGCTGAACGTGTTGGCAGCATGGGCAGAGAAGAACCCGTAATTACCTCCACGATAGCCATTCACCACATCAACCAAAGAACCGATTTGAGGGTCGTGCGTAGGTCGCCAACGGGCTACGAACGGCTTAACGATTTCATCATCAACCGTACCAGCCAAAAGGACACAGAGGCCTGCAGCAAGCAATATCAGGAAAACCTCACGGACGTTCAGGTTCGTCTTGATGACTACATACAACAAACTCGCATAGAGCGGAATCCACGTAAGGGCGTTGGTCAACGTCAGAATAAGATAGTCGAGAAAGAGCGAGTCGCTGCCATTAACCATCAATAGTAACTGCTTGTCAAACTGTATGATTTCTTCCATAATTGCTGATTATAATTACAAAGTTAAATCGTTTCTATCTGGCGTGTCTCTATCCACCCTTTCCTACCGTCAGCCATCCTTATTTCTTTCCATTCGCGCATCGATTGGTCGGTCATCGTGACACACGTTCCTTCATGCAGAATGAAAAGGTCGGTGCCGTTCTTGGAGGGAGTACTCTTGACTGTAGCAGCCGATGTGATGACGATAGCACCGGTACGATGCGTGAGTTTGTGTTTCTGCTGGAAAGCAAAGAGATTGCTCAACAGGAAAACAATGACAAGGGCAAGGGCTCCGAAGAATCCTAATTTACGCAACCACATTCTGTCGGAGAAGAGATACAACAATACCAAGACAATGGCAATAGCCAAGGTGAACAGTGCGGTACGTGCCCAGGCGTCAACACTCATCAGATTGACCAATGAGTGATACCAAGTGATAAAGAACATCTCTGACTGAGGGGTTATCTTGTCAATCGTCTTCGAACGTGCCATCTGCAGATTAAAGCGTATGTCATCATCGCCAGGCGACAACAGCAAAGCCCGTTCATAATTCAGAATAGCCTTGGTGATATTGTCTGTACGATAATAGGCATTACCCAAGTTGTAATAGAGATCGGCACTAACGCCGCTCTTCAGCAATGCTTCGTAATCGGCAATAGCCTGTTGGTAATGCTCCTGTGCATAGGCACTGTCGGCACGTTCCTTGGTGACGGCTGATGCCGAGAGGGGTATCAGCAGGAGCAATGCGATAACCGCGGTTTCTTTGACACGAATATGTTTCTTGCCTTTCAGGAAATCTTCTATCTTCATAATAGCTTGTATGGCTGCATCATATACCTTATTCATATTACCACCGGGGTCGCCTGGTGCATAGCGTGCAAACTCGCACTCGTCAAGGGCACCGATAAACAAGCTGACCGTCTCATCGTCAACACCCCGTTCAGTAAGCTGCTGACTGATGTTCTCGCGTGAAAGTTGAGTGACAGGCATATCGAGTTTGTCGCCGACATATCCCCAAAGAGCACGCAGCACCTCATCGTAGAACTCGTTTTGCTTGCCAGCCTTCAACAACTTGTCAGCCACACGCAGTCGGCGTACAGCCACCTTATTGGCACGCTTGCCGCGCATCTTGCCTATGTTGGCATTTTCAATAGCACGATGACGGAATATCACGAAGAGCGAAATAAAGACAGCCAACAGAACGGCTAAGGAAATCCAATAGAAAGCCGACCCGAAGAAGAACTCATCGACAGCACGCAGTCGTGTGGCGTCGGTCTTAATATAACGAATGTCCTTATTGAGTTGCTTTACTTCCTCGCTGCTGAAGCTGGCTACACCGCCTGAGCCGTCACCCTTTGCCACTTGAATGGTAAAGGGTTGTGAACGAAGAGTCTTATAGCTGTTTGACTGGGTGTCGAAATAGGTAAACTCTACGGGTTGCACCTCGTATTTACCCTGATGGCGCGGCACTACCAGAATATCATACACCATGCTGCCCTCAATACCGTTTGTCGTAAGTTTTGTCTGATCGGTAATCTTGGCATCATACTGGTCGAAGTCTTTGGGCAGATTAACAACCGGCTGCTTGATAAGTTTCAAATTACCCGTTCCGCTGACCACAACACGGAATGTTACAGGGTCGTTGGCTTTCACCTCTGCCTTATCCAGTTGGGCAGAGAGCGTGAACGTACCTACACCACCCGAGAAATTGGTAGGACGGGCAGGAAGCGGGTCAACGGTAATGGTAAGTCCTGGTGCCGTAATCTCTTTCTTAACCTCCATATAACCTGAACCGCCATTGAAGAAAGCCTCGAAGGGGTCCACATTGCGATTCTGCAATACCACCATACCCTCGTAGGTAATGCTGGGTATTTCCAGTTTGCCTGTTGTCTGAGGGAACATGACATACTGTTGCCAAGTCACCGTACGATACGGACGACCGTTATGCGATTCTATCTTAAAGCTCTTCTCCTGAGGCAGAGGAACTTCACGCGTATAGAAGCTCTTCAAATCAGGCATTTTACCACTCAGCGATGTCAAGTCAACAAGCGTATAAACCTTATACGTGAGAAGAATAGGCTCTTGCTCATGAACGTGACTCTTATTGGCACTGACCTTGATGAAGAGGTCACTGCCTGAGATATGCGTCCCTGCGGAACGCGTTTGTCCCCCACCCTGCGAACGCTGTCCGCTACCGCTATTGCCTTGCTGAGCAGTACCCGATACCTTGATATGCACTTCGTTAGAATGGATGGTCTTACCATTCACTGAGGCATGGGCAGCAGGAATGGTAAATGACCCATTCTTGGTAGCCGAAAGGATATAGGTATAGGTAACGGAGGTAGAACTGGATGTATGACCGTTCACCATCTGGAAACTGGATTGCGTTGACGTACTTGGTCCCATCAGCACTTCGAAAGCATCAGGAATATTGCCTGCACGGAATCCACTGACGTCATCCGTGTTGACGGTATAGCTCAAACGAAACTGTTCACCTACAGCCACCTGTTCTGGTGCCCGTCCGGTAATCTGTTGTGCACAAATCATCAATGTGACGACAGACAGATATAAAAAAGTAACAATTCTCTTCACTTTAAACTATAATCTTTAATTTACCAGTTTTTCTGCAACTTCCTATTCTGCTTCTGATGCTGGGCTTTCTTGATACGCTGCTGCGTATTCTTCTCTTCCTGCATGGCAGCATTCAGCAACTGTTCGGCATTTTCTTTGCTCATCTGGGGCTTTTGCTCCTGTTGCTGTTTCTGTTGTTGCTTCTGTTGGTCTTGCTGGTCCTTATTCTGATCTTTATTCTTGTCTTTGTTCTTGTCTTGCTTGTCCTTATTGTCCTTATTCTGCTGATTCTGGTTCTGCTGCTGTTGCTTCTGCTGACGCTTACAGAGTTCCAGATTATAGCGTGTCTCATCGTCATCAGGATTGTTACGCAGCGCCTCCTTATAAGCCTCAATAGCCTCACCGAACATCTGGTGTCCCTGACAAATCACGCCAATATTATGATAGGCATAGGAACGGCGTTTGGGACTGGTCTCTATCTTAGCCGCCTGCTGAAACTGTTCGATGGCCGCTGAATCTTTCTTCTGCGCCAACAATGCATTGCCCAGATTATAGAACGCCTGTGGGTTCTTGCCATTCCGTTCAAGCGCTTTACGATAGTTTACCTCAGCCTCAGCATATTTGCCACTACGGAACTGCTTGTTACCCTGACGGATGTAGTCGCGGTCATTTTGAGCAGAAGCTCCCATCACGACAAAGAGTAGCAACAGCGCGACTGTTTTCTTACGGCTGAATAGGTGGATATTCTTCAAACGGGGATTCTTGATTTCCAAAATACAGATCTCGGCAATCAGCAGCAGCAAAACGATAATGCCGACTGCCTGAAACTGTTCATCGTAATCGCTATACACCGTAGAGGAAGTTTCCTTCTTTGCCAACTTGTCGAGTTCACGGTTCAGTTGTTCTTGAGCATTACTATTGTTTGACACGTGGATATAGGCTCCGCCACCAGCTTCCGCCACTTGCTTACACATATCCTCGTTGAGTGCTGACATAACCGTCTCGCCCGTATTATCCTTCATATAATCGCCCGTACCAGGTATAGGAATGGGAGCACCTTTTGTAGAGCCGATGCCCAACAGATAGACACGCATTCCCTTATCCTTAGCTTCCTGAGCAGCTTCAAGTGCACCACCTTCGTGGTCCTCACCGTCAGTAATAACGATGATGGCCTTGCCGACACCTTCCTCTTGCGTAAAACTATGCGTAGCCATGTTGATGGCTGTAGCGATATCTGTACCCTGCGTCTCTATGAGCGAAGGCTCAATACTGCTGAGAAACATCTTGGCAGACACGAAATCGCTCGTAATAGGCAATTGCACGAAAGCCTCACCTGCAAAAACAATCAATCCTATTTTGTCGTTAGTGAAATGATCTACAAGATTCTCAACCATCATTTTTGCACGGTCGAGACGACTGGGTGCCACATCCTCTGCCAGCATGGAGTTACTGATATCCAGAGCTATGATGGTCTCAATACCAGTTCGCTTCTCCTGACTGATACGTGTGCCCATCTGTGGACGGGCAAGCATCACAATAAGCAATGCTAAGGCTGCCAGCAACAGGCAGAACTTCACCAACGGACGGAAGCGCGACACATCGGGCATTAACTGGCGCACCAGTTCCAGGTCGCCGAAACGACGGAGGCGCTTACGCTGTATCATCACCATCCACCAACGTATCAGTACCAATACGGGGATGAGCAACAGCAGATAGAGATATATCGGATCTTCGAATCGAAACATAATTATTCTAAGGCAATTTTCTAAAAACAGTAATTCTTAACAGTATTTCAAGTAATAGCAAAAGAACGGCAGCAATAGCGAAGGGCTGATATGCCTCATAGCGCTTGCTGTAGGTCTTCACACTTAATTTGGATTTCTCCAACTTGTCAATTTCCTTATAGATATTCTGCAATTCCTTGTTGTTGGTTGCACGATAGAAATCGCCCTCAGTGGCAGCTGCGATGTCGCTCAACGTCTTACTGTCAATTTCCACGGGTATATTGACATACTGCACACCACCTGCAACAGGCATGGGGTATGGTGCCACTTTGTTGGTACCGACACCAATCGTATATACGCGGATACCCAGACTCTTTGCTATCTCTGCTGCTGTCATTGGCGAGATATCACCTCGGTTATTACTACCATCAGTCAGCAATATAACCACCTTGCTCTTGGCCTTTGACACTTTCAGACGGCTGACAGCATTAGCCAATCCCATTCCAATAGCCGTACCGTCTTCTATTAATCCCCGGGTTGCCAAATCGGTACGTACACCATGCAGCAAATTGAGTAGCGATGCATGATCGGTTGTCATAGGACATTGGGTAAATGCTTCACCTGCAAAGATGCTCAATCCGATATTATCATTGGGACGCCCTACGATAAATTCAGCAGCCACCTGTTTGGCAGCCTCAATACGATTCGGTTTGAGGTCTTCGGCAAGCATCGAACCCGATACGTCCATTGCCAACATGATATCAATACCTTCTACTGATTTGTTGTTCCATGAATTATGTGTCTGCGGACGGGCAAGTATCAGAATCAGTAATACGAATACCGCAACGCGCAACAGAAGTTGAATAGGCATCAGTACCACTTTCCAACTACGTGGTGCAAAGCGATACGCATGGGTATCACTCATCCGTATGGTGGGTTCGGTTTTCTTCCTGTACATCATGTACCATATTATATAAGGTACAAGCAGAAGCAGGAGAAACAGATATTCTTTATTTGCAAATTCCATCGTTTTTGTTTTCTTCTAATTACATCACATCAGTGAGCACCAACAGCCTATAGACCACAAATGCCAAGATAAGCAGGCTAAGCGTCAGGATACTTCCTATAGCCCATTTCAGTATTCTGCGGGCTTTCAACGTACGCTGGTCAGCAACCGACAACTGAGGCTTCTCTTCTTCCACCACCTGTGTCTCCAACTTCGTCTGGTTGATGAAATCAATGGCATTCACGAGGTTCATATCATTCTCGTTAATCAGGGTGGAATATTTGGCAAACTTCACCAGATCAGCAGTATTGAACAGCTGTCGCAGTTCATCGAGCGACTGCTGGTCACTGTCTTGGGTCAGACGGTCTATAATCTCAGAACTTGTCATCTCCATCGCCGAGAACTTATAACGTTCTTCGATATAACGGCGAAGGGTGTCAGTCAGTTTGGTATAGTATTCCTTCTGATTTTCGCTCGACACCATCTTATCGGCCTTTATCTGTTCGATTTCCTTCATGGCCTTCTGATGGGGCAACAGTCGTTTCACGATCTTAAAGCTCTTGATAATTGGTTTGTTATCACGCAGTCGCACATACAGATAACCGGCTACAACCAGTAGCAATAGCATCAAAATGCTGCTCCAGAATATCGGCGACCAGTCACTCCACTGGAAGGGGTTGTCCTGCACATCCCTGGGACCGAAGAACTGGTTGAGTTTAGTGGTATCTACTTCCACTTCCAGCACCTTCAGTGCCAGACTTTTCGACTGATAATCCTTACCATTGACTTTCACCTTGAAAGGTGGCAGATAATAAAGATTGCCGTCGAAGGAAGTCAGTGTATAGATACGTGACAGACGCTGTCCTTTGTCAATCGTCTCCTTCTGTTCCTCGCTGGCGCTCAGTACCTCAACACCGGGCACCAGTTGCTGACGAGGCTTGAAGGTAGGAAACACAACCGTTGCATCAGTAGGAGTTGTAGCTGTCAGCGTGACGTGTACCTGCTGTCCTATAAGTATCTGGATGGAATCTATCTTGGCTTCCACCCCAACCTGTGCCATCGTACTGACGGCAATACTTATCAGACTTATCACGAATAATATACGTTTCATGTCAACTACGTTGTTTAAATAGCATCAGCAAATGTTTGACAAAATCTTCATTGGTCGCAATACTGATCATGTCAACATTACTCTTATTCATCATTTCACGGAGTTGTTGCTGACGAGTCATCCAATAATGTTCGTGGGCTTTGCGGAGACGCGCGCTACTGGTATCAATATACTGCTCGAAACCAGTTTCTGCATCTACCACACGCATCAATCCCACGTCAGGCAACTCACGTGCTCGCTGGTCATATACCTGCACAGCCACCACATCGTGTTTGCGATTACAAATCTGCAGGGGCTGCAGGAAGTCTTGCTGAACATAGAAATCACTCAGTACGAAAGCAGTACAGCGACGCTTCGTCACACTGGTCAGAAATTCCAGTGCCTGACGGATGTCCGTCCGCTTGCTTTCCGGATGGAAGTCAAGCAATTCACGAATGATATACAGAATATGCTTACGTCCCTTCTTGGGAGGAATATATTTCTCTATATGATCGGAAAAGAACACAACGCCAATCTTGTCATTGTTTTGAATAGCACTGAAAGCGATGGTGGCAGCTATCTCCGTCACCATATCGCGCTTCATCTGTCGTTGCGTACCGAAATCGAGAGAACCACTGACATCAATCATCAACATCACGGTGAGTTCACGCTCTTCTTCAAACACCTTGACATAGGGACGATGAAAGCGTGCCGTCACATTCCAGTCGATGTCACGTACATCATCGCCATATTGGTATTCGCGCACTTCACTGAAGGCCATACCACGCCCCTTGAAGGCAGAGTGATACTGACCTGCGAAGACATTGGCGCTCAATCCGCGAGCCTTGATTTCTATCTTCCTGACTTTCTTAAGGATTTCAGATGTCTCCATCAAGGAACTTCTACCTTATTAATAATCTTCGATACAATTTCTTCACTGGTGACGTTGCTAGCCTCTGCCTCATAGGTAAGTCCGATACGATGGCGCAATACATCGTGAGCCACGGCACGGATGTCCTCAGGCACTACATAGCCGCGACGCTTGATAAATGCATAGGCACGGGCTGCCTTAGCCAGATTAATAGAAGCACGGGGACTGCCGCCAAAGGATATCATATCCTTCATATCCTTTAATCCGTATTTCTCCGGATAACGGGTGGCAAACACGATATCGGCAATATACTGCTCTATCTTCTCGTCAATATACACTTCGCGAACTACCTCACGGGCTTGCAGAATTTCCTTGGCTGTAGTAACAGGTGTCACTTCCGGCAGCGAGCCGGCTATATTCTCACGGATAATGCGCTTTTCCTCTTCAAGTGTAGGATAGTCAATGACTACCTTCAACATGAAACGGTCCATCTGGGCTTCAGGCAACGGATAGGTACCTTCCTGCTCAATGGGGTTCTGCGTTGCCATCACCAGGAATGGCGAGGGGAGGTCAAATGTTTCCTTACCAATGGTGACCTGCTTTTCCTGCATCGCTTCCAGCAAAGCACTCTGTACCTTAGCCGGAGCACGGTTGATTTCATCAGCCAATACGAAGTTGGCAAACACAGGACCTTGTTTCACCTGGAACTGCTCGTCTTTCTGCGAATAAATCATTGTACCGGTGACATCGGCAGGAAGCAAGTCGGGGGTGAACTGGATGCGACTGTATGAAGCATCTATCAGCTGAGCCAGTGTCTTGATAGCCAGTGTCTTTGCCAAACCTGGTACACCTTCCAACAATATATTACCATCACTCAGCAACCCTATCAACAAGGAGTCAACCAAATGTTTCTGACCTACTATCACTCGATCCATGCCTGTCACCAAGTTGGTAACAAAGCCACTCTGTTGTTCAATCCGGATATTCAATTCGCGGATATCAATAGATTCTGCCATAATTTCTTTATTATAAATCTAAATTAAACAAGTTCATAAATACCAGTCGGCGAATTACGTTTGAGGACTTCCATCTTCACGTCAACGCCAACAATAATACCGAAGTCGCGGAGCACACTCTCCACCGTCTTACGGGCCAATTCCGGATGATTGTTCTCTTCACTCAGATGACATAGCCATACGTAACGTAATCGTTCGGTCATGTTCTCTACTAAAGCCAAACCGCAGGAGCGGTTACTCAAATGTCCTGTGTTCGAGAGGATTCGGTCTTTCAGGAACTTGGGATAGGGTCCGTTGACCACCATCTCCTCGTCGTGATTCGCCTCGATAACCAGATAATTGGCACGCGAGATGTATGACTTCATTTCATCGGTCACACATCCAGCATCGGTAATGATACAGAAAGTAACACCTTCTGCCTCTACCATATAACCGACATTATCGCTGCTATCGTGGGGCACAGCAAATGGAGTTACCAAGAACTCACCTACCTGAATCGGCTGTCCCTTCTCTATCACACGTTTAAACTCCGCCGGAACCTTCTGTTGTACGCAGTAATTCTTCATCATGCCCTCATGCACCTTCTCGGTTGCATATACGGGAACACGATAGTCCTTACTGAACGAACCAACAGACTTGATATGATCTGCATGATCGTGGGTCACCAACACATGATGCACTTGCACCATGCTGAGACCGTAATCCCTAAAATCTTTTTTCAGACCTCTAATTCCTACTCCGATATCTATCAAAAGTCCATCCGTCGGGGTCATCAGCATATAGCAATTTCCACTACTGCCGCTTCCAAAGGATATAAATTTCAGCATTTTAGTTAATATTTTGTGCAAAAGTAATAAAAAGTTGGGAGTTTTTCCTTATCTTTGCAATGTTTTATGATAATTTTAAACTTATGAAATATTACTATACGCTTTTTTTAGGTTTGTTGTTGACTTCATGCCAACTTCATGACGAAAACAGTGAAACAGCTGTTGACGTGGCTGCTAAGGAATGGGCAGAAGCCTATTTTAACTTCGACTACAAAGAAGCGCTTAAGTATATGACTCCCGAGAGTGGTCAGTGGATACGCTTTGCCGCATCAAATATATCAGAAGAGGACATCAGCTTCATCAAGGAACATGGGGTGGAAACAAAAATTAACATCACAGACCGCCAGATGTCTGAAAGTGACTCTTTGTGTCAGACGCGCATACGTGTATCTGACTTCATACAATTGGGTATGGATCCTGAAGAAAGCCGCGTGATTGACGAGGCTGATTTCCTGATACAGTTGGTCAAACGCAATGACAAATGGCTTGTTAAAACGGAAGGCCTACCGCAAAGTGAAATGCAAAGTCTCGACTGAGTTTCGGATGCACAATGGGGAAACGGTCATCACCCTCTTCGTAGGCAGGATTGATGGCTTTCATACCCATATCGAAACGTAATACAAAATAATCGAAATTGAAACGGAAACCAAGTCCGTAGCTCACAGCCATCTGCTTGAGGAATTGCGAGAACTTGAACTGTCCGCCTGGCTGCTCGTCGTAGTTGCGGAGTGTCCAAATATTACCGGCATCGGCAAAGAGAGCCATTCCTAATTTCCAAAACAAATGGGCTCGATACTCCACGTTGAAGTCGAGCTTCATGTCACCTGTCTGGTTGATGAAGTCGATTCGTCCGTCTCGGCTGATGTATTTGCCTGGTCCCAGACTTCTGACGCTCCATCCGCGCACACTGTTGGCACCGCCAGAGAAGTAACGTTTCTCGAAAGGCAATATCGTGCTGTTGCCGTAAGGATAGGCAATGCCCAGTCCGGCATGGAACACCAACTGGTTGTAGTAATCGAAATTGATGGTACGCGTCACGTCTAAATCCACTTTCAGATATTGCGCGTAGGCTACGTCGAGGAACGTGTAACGACCATCGTTGTCGCGATGGAATCCAAACGATTTTGCCATCAGTCCTAAGAGATTTCCTGCTGTTTCGGCATTGGCTTTGATGGCTATGATACCATTATTATAGGCGTAACCCACACCGAATTTCATGATAAACAGATTCTCGTAGTTATAGCGCAGAATGGCATTGCGACTGGTGGTATTGTCAAGATACTCTTTCTTGAAGGTATCGCTAATCCAAGGCATGGAGATATAGTTCAAGTCCAACAGATCCAGTCGATAGGTATCGTGATGACGAGGGTCGTTCCAACGATAGCGCCAACCCACGGAGAACACTCGCCGATGGAACTCCGGACGGTTCTGCAAATCGTACAATAACGACACCTGACTGGTGGCATTGACGCGCCGTCTGAATCCTGATGACAGGAAGGGAGCAATAAAACTGGGGAAGGTCAGCTTGGTGCCGAGACTATACTCCAAGAAGTTATGATTCGAATAGCCTTCCAAACCCTTGATGGCTTCATAGGCTCCACGCAGTTCGATAGACAGGTTTTCGCTCCCCCTGAACAGATTGCGGTTCTGATAAGTGAGCGAAGCGGCAAAGCCCAAGTCACCTGCTGTATTGGTGCCTTCCGGCTGAAAGGATATGGTGGAAGGTTTGTTGGTACTGACTTGTATCTGACAGTCCAACAGATTGCTGTCCGGCTGTTCTTTCCATGTGATATTGGTGTAGCGCACAGCCCCCAAGCGTCCGAAGTGGTTGTACGTGTTTTGCAGGTCGTCGGCTGAATAGTAGTCGCCTTCCTTCACATAGGTATTCCTGCGCAACACGCCTTGCCGAAGATGAATCACTGAGTCCTCCCTGTCGCCACTTTCGAAAACGACATTTCTCACCTGATAGCGCTGGTGCGGTGCTTCTTGTCCGTTGCTGAGCCGTTGCTTGCGCAGTATCAGTACCACATCAATATCCTGCTTGCCTACTGAATCGGCTTCGAACGAAATATACTCCTTGTTAAAGCGGTAATAGCCCAAATTATTCAGCAACTGGGTAATGCGCTTGCGCTCGCCATCCAGATTAGCAACACTGAACAACATGCCCTGCTTGAGCTGTCGGTTCTGCTCCAAGTCCAGTCGCAAATGGCTTGCTATGGCAGAATCCTGTACCACATAGTCAACATGACGGATATAATAAGGCTGTCCCGGATGCAGGAAGTAGGTGACATCCACCTTCTTCTTCTTCGACTTGGTCATCGCATCCACACTGGCTCGCAGATAACCCATATTGACAAGCTGCATCTGCAAATCAGCCATCGAACGCCGTGTGCTGGCAGAATCATAGAGCACTGGAGCCTCGCCTATGGAACGGAGCATGCGGTTAATCCATTTCGTGGTGTCACGACCAGAGAGCGAATAAGTCGCCAACGGTATCTTGACAGCCGAGAACCAACGGGAATTGCCAACCTGCCGCACATACGCTTTCATGTCTGAGGGGTTGATACCTTTCGTAGGAGGGTCGCTCTTGACCTTCACCTTATCTAATAAATAGTCACCTTCAGGGACATATTTTGTCTCTGAACAGGCGCAAAACAAGACTGCTCCCAAAAGATAAAAGGTATATCTGAACCGCATTTTGTTGCAAAGGTACAAAATTTTTTCTATCTTTGCAGAAAAATTTCAGAAAATGATTAGCAAGAACCAGATTAAACTCATCCGTTCGCTGGAAATGAAGAAGAACAGGAAGCAAAACGGGCTCTTCGTGGCGGAAGGACCTAAAGTAGTGGGCGACTTGTTGCAGGCGGGCTATCATGCCAAAATGCTGTTTGCCACCAGGGAGTATCCTCATGCCGAACTCATTACTGCCGACGAGCTGCACCGCATCAGTTTTCTTCAGCATCCGCAAGAAGTACTTGCCGTTTTCGAAATACCTCTCAACGCTATGTCCGCACCGGCAGAGCATCAGCTGTGCCTTGCCCTTGACGGCGTTCAGGATCCAGGCAATCTGGGCACCATTATCCGCATTGCCGACTGGTTTGGTATTTCCCATATCTTTTGTTCGACGGATACCGTAGATGCCTATAATCCTAAAGTTGTTCAGGCTACTATGGGCAGTTTGGCGCATGTTCAAATCGTATATACCGATTTGGTGGAATTGGTGGGCAACCTGCCACCCTCCTACCCTGTCTATGGCACGTTGCTGGACGGAGAAAATATTTACGAACAGGAATTATCTGCCGAAGGCATCATCGTCATGGGTAATGAGGGCAACGGAATCTCACAAGCCCTGCGTCCGCACATCAACCGACGACTGTTGATTCCCGATTTTCACGTCGGTGCCTTGCGGGCTGAAAGTCTGAATGTAGCCATAGCAACGGCTATCACATGTTCAGAATTCAGGCGACGAAAATAAAAAAAGGGAAAACCGTCTTCACAGATGGCTCCCCCTCGAGGAAAATGATAAATATAGATTAAATTACTAGTTGTGTCGATGCAAAGGTAATCATTAATTTTGAATACGCAATGGATTATTCAAAAAAACTTCAACATTTAACATTTCTATCATTCAGAGAATGTCTTCAGGGCTTCATATATCCGTTGTACCGGTAGCCCCATCACATTGAAGTAACTGCCGTTCATTCCTGTCACCCCTACGTGTCCTATCCACTCCTGAATGCCATAGGCGCCAGCCTTGTCAAAGGGCTTGTAATGCTCCACATAGTAGTTGATTTCCTCATCCGACAGTGTTTTGAAAGTAACATCTGTCTCCACCGAGAAACTCACTTGGCGGTCATGGGTAGTCAGACATACACCCGTAATCACCTGATGCGTCTTACCACTTAACTGGTGCAGCATCTTATATGCCTCGTCAGCATCTTTGGGTTTACCCATCACTTGGTCAGCCAGTATCACGATGGTGTCGGCAGTAATAATCAGCTCGTCATCAGCCATACTCTGTCGGTAGGCATCGGCTTTTTTCTTGGAGATATATCCAGCTATTTCCTTGGTTGCCAGCGTGTAAGGATAAGATTCATCAATTCCGTCTATCACTCTGATTTCAAATGGAATATCCAATCCGGCAAGCAATTCTTTTCTGCGAGGTGAATTGCTGGCAAGTATGATATGATAGCGATTACTTACCATCCGAAAGCCCTTTCATCCTGTAGCCATTTCCCCTGTGCCTTGAGTATTTGTTCCAACACATCTCTGCCACAGCCGCAGCCACCTTCTACGTCGCTGATGTAAACACTGATATCCTTGATTTCGCTACAGGCGTCTTTCGGACAGACGGGACACCCTACCCTGTGCATGATTTCCAAGTCGGGTATATCGTCGCCCATGAACATCACTTCGTCCTCCTTCAAACCGTGCTTCGCCAAAAATTCTTCATAGTATTTTATTTTGACGGCAGCACCCAGATAGATATCTTTCATGCCCAGTCCTTCATAGCGTTTTCTGACGCCTTCAATGGTACACCCCGACAGGATGGCAACGTTCAGTCCCATCTTGATAGCCAGTTGTATGGCATAGCCGTCCTTGATATTCACCGTTCTGAGGGGTGTCCCGTCCATCCCCAGCGAGATGGTCGATTTGCTCAGCACCCCATCTAAATCGAAGATGACGGCACGTATCTTCTGTAAATCGTAGTTAATCATTTCTTCTCTGTAGCTTTTCTGTGTATATTCATCGACAATCGGTCGTAGATATCTTTCATAAACGGAAATTCGCGCAACAGCTGTATCTGGTGGCGAATCACATTCTCGTCGTAGCGTACGGCTGGTCCTGTCTGGGCGTCGAGGGGATGCATTTCGTGCACCTTACGGGCGGTCTCGTCAATCAGGGGCAACATCACGTCGAAAGGCAAACCGTGTTTCTCCAATATCTCGGCAGACAAGGCATAACAGTGGTTCACGAAATTGCAGGCGAAGACGGCTGCGAGGTGCAGATACTGGCGGTCGTCGCTCGACAACTCGTAAATCCGTTCGGTAATGCTCTCTGCCAAGTGGCGTATCGTCTGCATCGCTTTCTCGTCGTTGGCTTCAATGAATGTGGGTATGACGGCAAAATCCACAGGACGTTCCTTGGAGAACGACTGCATGGGATAGAACACCCCATAGTGATGGGCCATTCCCTGAAACATCGACATGGGCATCGAGCCTGCGGTGTGCATGAAAACCTGATTCTCCCTGCCTCGGGTCACTGCAGGTATCACATCTGCCAGCACCGAGTCCTTCACGGCTATGATGTAGGCATCAGCCTCCATCGGTATATCCTCTGCCCTATCTACCGCACAGCCACCAATCTTGTCTGCCAGTGCCTTTGCCGATGCCATCGTCCTGCTGTTCACACACACGATTTCATGGCCGGCACCCAAGAGTGTCTGACCCAGATTCGTAGCTAAGCGTCCTGCACCTATTAATACTATGCGCATCTCTCCACTCGCTTAATACTTGTTCAGATGAACATTCTCCCACTTCAGCTTGTCTTCGTTCTGGGGCTTGCGCTCGTCAGCCTTATGACCGATAGCCAGCACACAAAGGCACGACATATTCTCAGGAATATCCAAAACGCCCTGTATCACCGTATCGGCACTGGTGCCGTCACTCAGTCCGCGACCGCGCATCTGTACCCAGCACGACCCCAGTCCCAGGGCTTCTGCCTGATACTGCATCGAGATAGCAGCTATCGCACCGTCTTCCACCCAGCAGTCGTTCTGCATGGGGTCGCCCAGCACCACGATAGCCAACGGAGCACCCTTCAGGAACTGTCCGCCCATATCCTTGGCGTCAGCAAGTTTTTCCAAATCGGTCTTATCGTCCACTACCACGAACTGCCAAGCGCGCTGTCCCTTCGATGTGGGAGCCATCAAACCGGCACGCAGTATCAGTTTCACGTCTTCCCCGTCAATTTCCTCCTCTGTAAATTTGCGATGCGAACGGCGCATCTGTACTAAGTCTTTAAATTCCATATTTCCTAACTTTTAGATTCTCTTTACTGCCACCTTGTTCAGTTCATTGCGGATGGCGCGGTTAATGAAGTCGTTGATTGTCGTGCCCGATGTAGCCACGAAAGCCGCCACGCGCGAATGCAGTTCAGAGGGCATTCTCAGGTTCAGCTTGCCGCTATAAGGCTTCTGAGGCTCCACGCCGTCAGCCTTGCAACCCTCGATATAACTGTCAATGCCAGCCTCAAAGTCTTGCCTGAGTTCATCGAGCGTTTGTCCCTCATACGCTATCAAGTCCTTACCCATGCCCTGCACCTTACCCACCAGGCAGTTGTCCTCCCGGCTGTATTCCACGCTACCCTTGTAGCCTTTGTACTCTAAGTAATCCATATCTTTGCCTCCTTATTATATTAATCCTTTGTTTTTCAGATGCTGATAAATCGTTTTCACCATCCACTCCTTCATGATGCTGCCCGGATGTGGGCGGTGAATATCGATATAGCTGCCGGTAGCCTCATTCTTGAAGCGAACACGAGAGCCAGACGTAGCACCTTTTTGATGTTCCGCATAGCCGAAATAGGCCAAAAGGCTCACCGTTTCTTCATACGTGAAGTCCTTCGGTCGCTTCTTGAATCGCTCTACCAGTTTCTCTTTCGAACCCATAATCTATGTTTCTTGGGTGCAAAGGTACTAAATTTAGTACTAACCGCCAAATGTTTCTGGCAAAATTATTAAATCCCCCCCACAAATTCGCCGATGACTCTGAAATCCCCTGCAGTACACTACTCGCCCCCAGCCCCCTTAGTGTTTTCCGGTATAGATTATTAAGTATTCAAAAAAAGAAATATTTCTTTTGTCCTTTCCTAAAAAGATTGTATCTTTGCAATCAGAAGCGAATAATATTCATAAGCGGATATGGAGAAGATTTATATTGTAAAAGCAGAGAATGCAGGTGACTTGACCGTTAATCTGACGTTCAGCGATAATACGACACAACGTATTGATGTTGGTGATTTTATCCGTCGCCATCCCCACCCGCAATATAACAAGTATCTTGACCCTCGTAAGTTCAGCCGTTTTACCATCGATAATGGTAATGTAGTATGGGGTAAGAACTGGGACATGATATTTCCCATTGAGCAGTTACACTCAGGAGTAATAGCATAATGTTGAACCTTTAAGAAAGCGACCTATATCGAAACAGGGACCCGTCCCTATGTCTTATCTTGCATCTACAGATGCAAGGTCGTTCAGCTATAGGTGCAAGATAGTGTAGCCCTAACTGAAACCCTCCAAATTGAAAATAACGGAGGTGTTCGGAGGTGTTGACCAAACACCTCCTCCCTCTCAATCCCTTTGCACATCGGCTTTCAGCACCTGTTGACGGAGGTGAGGAGGTGTTTTTGCGAAATTCTATATTTTCTCAATCTACAAACAACGTGTTTTTGAGTAGAAAGTGGATTAGTTAAATCTATACGCCATCAATTACTCATCCGAATTTCTTGTGCTTTCATAAAATCATAGTGTAAAGAGATGCTTTTCTCTTCTCGATTACAAAGGAAGTAATAACACTCCTTTTCCATTTTTGGATTCTCTTTTTGGTATTTTTCTTCTTTGGTTGATTCTTCCACATCGCCCATTTGGTCATTAACAGGTTTGTAACCAACCTTCTTTATCTGATCCACAATTGCATCATACACGCATGTGTCCGATAAAAGAATTTCACCTTTTACATACATATCACCCATAGGTTGAAAAAAATAGGCAGCAGACAGACTGTCGGAATTGTTCGGGGTAATTGAAAAGGAATAGATATAATTATCCTCCTTTATGTTGAATTTACAATTCCTTGTTGCAAAAATAAAGAAATTCATCTCTTTATTCCTTTCTACTGTAAATCCCTTTCCTTTCAGAATCTTACTAATTTCTTTTTCACAATTGTCCCAGACATTTCCAGTGGGCAGCATTTTCTCCGTACCTTGTTGAAAACCGTCGACAATATTCAAAAACTCATCCGTTGAAAGAAGTTCATTTTTTACGATGGTAGCATAGTCCAATTGCTCAGTTTTCTCTTCCTGCTGATACGTTGCTTTTTTTTGACTGCCTTGACATGCTGTCAGCCCAACCACCATTATTACGCTAATGATACCTGTTAATAGTGGCAATCTTATCATATTCTTTAACGTTATTGATTGTTTTTGTATCATAATATCTTCACTTAATTGTTATAATTCCGTATTATAGTCTAAAAGTTACAGGTTACGCTCGCTACTGCGGATGTCCCTAATGCGTTGCAGCAACTCACGGAAATACCTATTGCCTTTCCCTTTCAGCCTGTCATCATCCAGCGTAAACCCTTTCTGGATAAATTCACGCAGATGTTGGGTAGCCCACTGACGGAAGCGAGTAGCCACCTGTGACTTCACACGATAGCCCACGGCGATGATCATGTCAAGGTTGTAGTGGTACATACTTCGCTTCACGCTTCTTTTACCCTCTTGGCGAACTATCAAAAAATTTTTGCGAGTTCGTTCTGGGTCCTGCTCGTTTTCTGCATAAATCTGATTAATGTGGTATATAAAAGCTATATTTAATACCCGCCTCTCCACGCACCACTTCTCCGTCCACTTTTCCAGGAATCCATTTAGGCATGGAATTAAGTAAGCGTATAATCTCATTTTTAGTCTTTATCTTCCAATTAGTAACTGGTGGATAATCCAAATCTCTATCATACTTAATATTAGATATTGAACCGTCGCGCTCAACAACAAAATCTACATACTGAGTATAATTATCATCTTCCCTAAGTGGATATTTGCTGTTGCTACGGATCCATTGCTTCATGGCATCCTCGCCTCCGGGGAATGATGGAGCCTGATCTTCCCTCCTGTTCCTGAAAGTCGTATAGACATGGTCGTCATCCGAGAGGATTTCTTCTTCTGACTGTATTACTTCTTGATTGTATTCCTTCTGCCCAATAAATATCGTTTGAGATGATGCAGGCATTCCAAACATAACAAATAAATACAATAGTATTCCTTTATACTTTTTCATACTCATAATTCTTTTTTATTAAACTTAAATTCTATACTATTCTTTTGTATTCGTAATAGTTCTGTGATAGCTTCCATTATCGAAGACTCATATTCTAGTAATATATTACTCTAGTAACTCTTCCATTGCTTACCCAAACAGAGGATTTATGTACATTGTTTGATAATGTTTGACCGAAGTTTTTCCATCCCCATCCCATTATATGGTACCTCTTAGAGTAAGTACTCTGCTCGACAAGTTCTAATTTAAAAGCTGATTTCAATAGTTTTTCAGGCATACCGACAATGGGTTTTTGTTGTATTGCAGCATCAACATACTTTTTGCCGTATTGTTTGCATAAAGCAGCGTAGGCCTTTTTGTTTTCTTGTTCAGCTTTCTTCCTTTCTTTTTCTCTGGCTTGTTCGTATTTCTGCTCGGCTTCTTGTCTTGCTTTCTCTCTTTCTGTGTACGTTATTCCATCTATAATAGCATCTTCTGTTCCATTGGCAAATACAATGTGCCCACTCAATGGTATCAGTTCGTCTTCAACTAAATAAACTATCCACTTATAAGAGTAGTTATAATCTGTTTTAAAGGCAGAAAAGGCATAAGGATAATTACCACCAGTAAAGACACTTCCGTCATTCATAGTGAGAACTGGATAATCTTTGTCGTTTATAGTCAGAATACCATTCTTTTTCTTTATAACAGTACCCTTTTTAAATTGCTTACAATCATTTCTAAGCATAATAGTATCACCTTTTTCACACAAAGATTTTATAAGTTTTACAACAAGAGTCCTTCTCTCTTCTCTCCCAGGAAGATCATTTAGCAACTCTTCGATGGCTATACCTTTTTTTGTATTTATTTCATGGGAGCTCTCCATTGTTATTAGTTCATTTACTATTTTTACACGTTTAGAGTCGTTTGTTTTCGGAAAGCTTTGTCTAAAAGCTTCTAATTTACTATAATATTCTTCCTTAGAATCCTGTGCCACAGCACTTTGAGATATTCCCATTGCCAAAAACACAGTCAACAATGTAATTAATTTTTTTATTTGTCTCATAATTATAAGTTTATATTATTATTGCCTACTCTTCAAAGGATTTTCGGCTTACTCCTTATTAATTTAATAATCCTTTCTAACAAATATACAAAGACTTTATTGAATGGGGGTTCAAATAATCAGCCGCTTTATTATATAATCTATTTCTGACAAATCTGAAGGGTAGCGTTGTCTATCACCTTTACAATATAATACAATGAAAAGGTCTCTTCTTTTGTAAATATGATGTTTTCCTATATTATGATCATAGGCAAACCCTTTGTTTATAATCTGACTTATAAATTTTTTGCTATTTCTGAATTGACAACCAAAACAAATACCAATGTGGCTGTCAGATGATTCTATGGCTCCTACAAATGATTCTAACAACAAGTTTATATATGGGGCGCTAGAATCAATAGATCTTGACTTTATACCCTTCCAGTTATCTGAATGCCAGGCGCAAAATTCCATGGCAAATGGGTTCTCGTTTTTGCATTTTAACATTTTAGTTAGATCTTCAATCCATTTCTTGCGATGTTTTAACCACCATGATCTACCAATAGAATCCTGGAACCAGGATTCTGTAGTCTTTAGTGTACGATATAAAGGGAAAGTTTTTGCAAACCCACTATATTTCTTGCTCTTAACTTCATGTATCATGCAATTATCTGTATCAGCGCAGAAACGATAGTTATGACGACTGTCTTTACAAGGACCAGGATTATAGCTCATAATTACAAAAGAATTATTACCAGGATCACCCCAATAAGGTTCTGGTAATCGATTTTCTTCATCAATTCCCAAGTTTAATGCGAATTGTTTTTGTTCCTCCAATTCATGACAGCCAGATCTATTCTGGAGCCATTGTTCTATTACGATGTCCCAATACTCTATAAAATCACTACAAGATAATGGAGTCTTTTTTGCAGGTTTTGAATTCTGTAATGCCATATTTTTCAGTTATTGGTATTAACTTATCCACAAAGGGTGTGAGCCTACTTGCCATTCTCAGCCTGTAGGTTCTGCAATACCCGTGATAATAAGAATGAAATCAGCTCACACCTGCAGGTATATATATGAGCCGACTCCTTTGCGGAGTAAACAGTATATATGCTACTGCAGGAGAAGCAGCTTTCAGACTTTTTCCCTTTATCACTAGAATTTTGCAGATTCACAGGCGGGTCAAAGCTTAATCGCTCTCCTCGATGTCGTCGTCCATTACTGAACGATGTGGCAAAGATAGGAATAATTTTTGAAAGTTGCAACATTTGTGAGCCGATTTTTTATTACGGTCACAAAATTAGGACGAAAAAGTCATCCGCGCAAGTCCTTTTCTGTCCTTTTCTGTCTGTCGTTTGCTAATTTGAACTTTTCTTTGTATCTTCGCACCATGAAACAGGAAATATTGAAGCAAGAGGTGGTAAAAATGTTAGGGCACCAGTTGACAGAGGCACGAGACTTCGACGGACTGAGTGACCTATTATTATCGCATACACGCGAGAGGCTTTCACCAACAACGCTAAAACGCTTTTGGGGATACTTGAAGAACGAGGAAGTACAGACACGTCGGCATACGTTTGATGTGCTGGCAAGGTTCGTGGGGTATCGGGACTATGAGGACTTTTGCGAGCATGCAGAGCGGTTGGACGAGGTGCAAAGCGGTATCAAAGCAGTGGAAAAGATTATCACTGAAGGCATGAGGCGTGGACAACGACTTATTATCACTTGGCGACCAGACCGCAAGATAATGGTCAGGCACATGGGAAATAGTCAATTTGAGATAGTGGAAGCAGAGAATACGAAACTGAGTGTGGGTGATACGTTCCGCTGTCATTTGATGATACAACACGAGCCACTCTATTTAGATGAGGTGGTGCATCAGGGACAGCCTGTTATGGTCTATGTTGCAGGACAGAAAGATGGTGTGGTTGTAGAAGTATGTGATTAGGTTAGTCGAAAGGCAGTTCCGACATCCGTTTCATCCAAGGCTTACGATACCGTTCCTGTATATACTCTTTTAATTCTGGTTCCTTGGTGTCTCGGATAAGTTCATCGGTAATTCTGAGGAAAGGAATCGTAATATTGCGCCGACAAGTGACTGTATCGAACATTTGTTGAATACCATACGCCTGCATCTGTTTGTCTATCTTTCTCTTAGCTTCATTAATACGATTCTGACGTAGGCTGTTGGCTTCTTGTTCTGATTGTCGTTGTTCGTTGATTTGTTTCACCTGTAGTTGCAGCGTGTCTGTCTTTGCCTTTTCATCATTAATCTTAGCATTGTTTTCCTCTTTGAGCACTTTCAGAGAGGCATTCACCGTTTGCATCCTTTTCTGGGTTTGTGAGAGAAGCAGATAGATGACTGTCAAAAGAATAGCAAGACTAATCATAAGAAGTATTTGTCGTGGCAGCTGCCAACAACGATGTAAGTCTCTTTGGATAGTCGCTATGTTAGTATAACGATGATGACAAGGCGCACAACACTTTCGTACGATCCAATGTGATAACCATCCTAAGCGCAGTTCGCGGAGGATACAGCCTAATGAGTAAATGTCCGAGGGACCTTCTGGAGCCATATATCCCTCTGTACCTGCCGGGGCTTTCAAGATTGTATGGCTGTCTGTGTCGGAAAGTCCAAAGTCAATGAGTTTCAGATATGCACCATCATGAGTCAATATGATATTTGAAGGTTTCAGGTCACGATGCTTTGTCTGTCGACTATGCACATACGTTAAAGCTTCCAAAAGCATATCTGCCACATGGCGACGTTCCTTTTGTGAATGTTTTCCTTGTGCCAACCATTCTTTCAGCGTCACACCTTCTATCCACTCCATGACGATGCAAAGACCTAAATCTTCAATCTCTTCCATGGAAAAGACCGATACCACCATTGGGTGCTGCAACTGACTGGTTATCTCATACTCCTTTTGCAAAAGAACTTGATAGATAGCATCCTGCCGATACTCATCCTTCAGTCCTTTCAGCATCCACCAGCGCCCATGACGTTTCGCCCGAGTCAATTGGCTATAACCACTACTAGCTATAACAGAAAATTCGGAGAAATGTGCATCATGGATACATTCCTCTTCTTTGATGAAATATGATGTCGGTTCTTTATCTAACTCTTCTTTCAGCATTTGATGGCAAAGTTACTAAAAAAGGTTGTAAAGAACAACGGTTTTTGGAAGATTAACGCAATTCGGCCTGTAATAAAGGCAAGACGGGGCAGAATGAGGAAGTTCAAATAGGGACTAAAAGCAAATTGGGGAGGATTGGTGAAGGAGTTAGGTTTCTTATTCGTAACCCAATTTATGTCCTTGGAGCCGAGTAAAATTATCACGCAAAATGGTGAAGAATGGTGCACCTTTCACCGCCAGTTTCTTATTCCGCAAACTGCTACATTTTGCATAGCGATGGATAACCCAAAAGACAGTAGTTTTGCAGCCAAAATTAAAAAAAGAGTAAGAAACATGAGAAGTACTTTTAACATTCTGTTCTATGTGAACAAGAGTAAGGAGAAGAATGGGATGGTGCCTGTGATGGGCAGGGTGACGATTAACGGAACACAATCGCAGTTCAGTTGCAAGAAGACGATTGCGCTTGATCTGTGGGACGTGAAGGGCAATTGTGCCAAAGGACGCAGCAAGGAGGCATTGCAGATTAACCGCGAACTGAATAACATCAAGGCACAGATCATCAAACACTATCAGCATCTTTCGGATAGAGAGGCTTTCGTGACGGCTGAGATGGTGCGCAACTCTTATCAGGGATTTGGCAGCGAGTACGAAACGTTGTTGAGTGCTTTTGACAAGGATATTGCAAACCAGAAGAAACGTGTGGGTAAGGACAGGGCTGCAAGCACGCTTTGGGCTATGGAGCGTTCGCGTAAAGATGTGGCAGAGTTCATCCAGTCGCACTACCGCCGTACAGATATGTCGATGTTGGAACTGACACCTGAGTTTATCAAGGACTTTGCCGCCTATCTCAGTATAGACCGAGGACTGGCTAACGGTACTATCTGGCAAAGATGCATGTGGCTGAAAGGTGTTGTGATGAGGGCTCACTATAACGGCAAGATTCCCCGTAACCCGTTCGCGCAGTTCCACATTAGCCCAAACTGCAAGGAAAGGGAGTTCCTAACCGAAGAAGAATTGAAGACAGTCGTAACGCATGAGTTCGAGGACGACAATTTGGCCTTCGTGCGTGACATTTTTGTATTTGTGTGCTTCACCGCCCTCTCGTTCATTGACGTGAAGAACCTGACGACGGACAACATCGTGGACATCAACGGTGACAAGTGGATTGTCAGCAAGCGTCACAAGACGAATATCCCCTTCCAAGTGAAACTGATGGATGTACCCTTGCAGATTATCGACCGCTACAAGCACTTACAGGAAAACAAACTGGTGTTCGGCAAGATGAACTACTGGTCGATGTGCAAGAAGCTGAAAACGGTAATGAAAGCTTGTGGCATTGAGAAAGCCATATCCTACCATTGTGCAAGGCACTCGTTTGCCACTTTGGCGCTTTCAAAGGGAATGCCCATCGAGAGCGTGAGCCGTGTATTGGGACACACCAATATCGTGACCACCCAGATTTACGCAAAGATTACGAGCCAGAAACTCGATAATGATCTGACGATGCTTGGCAATAAGCTCAATGCATCATTCAAAGACATTAAGATGGCATAGTCACAACGACCCCAAATCCTCAAAGCAGAAAGACGAATGATTAGCGAAAGTCTGTCATCCGTCTTTCTGCTTTATATTCCCTCAGCACACAAACCACTAACAGCTCTTTCTCTTTCCTCTATCGTTTATAAGCAGGATGATAGCAACTCTCCAGAACCCTCTCTAAATCACTCTCACGATAAAGTACCTTGCCACCTAATAATACATAAGGTATCACGCCATCATTACGATATTCTTGTAGCGTTCGTCTGCTGACCTTTAGAATCTGAGCTACTTCTTTGTCTGTCAGATAACGTTCACCATCAAGCAATGGACGATAGTTGCCTATCACCTTCTTGTATAGGGTAAGCACTTCATTCATGTTCTCTAATGCGTTCTTCACGCCAACATTATGAGGCATTATCAGTTCATTCATAGGCTGCTCGTTTTGAGGTTATACATCTTACTCTCCTTTTCCCTGCCTGTCACATAACGAAGAATACTCTCCACATCCTCAGGCTTATAGTACACCTTACGGTTGATTTGAGAATAGGCCAACGTTCCGTTGTCACGAAGCGTTTGTAATGTTCTTGGACTGATGTTTAGCATTTGGCATACGTCCTGGTTGTCAATCCAATCGCCCAACCCTTTGTCATTGCCTCTACTGGCCATCTCCTTCATCTTTGTGACGAAGCTGTTGAAGCTCGTCAGCAGTTCCTCGTAGGTACTGCGCTCAATTGATATAACTTCCATGTTTTATTTGGTTTTTGTAATTTGCGGGCAAAGGTATATCATGGTTTCCAGATAAGATTACTTTGAAAATTCCTTGTTGTGAAATAACAATTCAGGGAAACAAAAGTCTAATGTCTGCCGAGCTTGCTCATCAGAAAGCAGGCAAGCATCTTTGTGTGGCATTCCACAGAAAAGTGCGTATTAGGCTACACCCTTCTATGGCATTGCAAGCAGAAATCTATGCGAAATATTGCTATACCAAGGGAAAAGATAGCTCTTTTTCTTAATTTATCTTCATAAATTATCCTATTCTCGATAATTTTGATTATATTTGCGCACAGAACGCTCAATGTTGGGCAAGAATAACTAAAGGCAATATGGAGATACAACGCTATAACAGGCTAAAGATTGTACTGGCTGAGAAAGAAAGGACTGGCACTTGGCTCTCAGAACAGATGGGTCACAGTATCAGTACTGTTTCACGTTGGATGACAAACAAGGTGCAGCCATCCGTGGAACAGCTATACGAAATTGCACATCATCTTGATGTAGATGTGAAGGATTTATTAATATCTACAAAATAGTTTCTCAATGGCTACTTGGAAAAAAGAATTATTGCCACGTGAAAATGGAGAACTTGTTGAGATGCAGGTTCCTGAGATTGTTTCTGCTAGCAGAAGCACGGATATTCCTGCTTTTTATTCAGATTGGTTCTTTCATCGTCTAAAAGTCGGATATTCTGCTTGGACTAATCCCTTTAACGGTGTTAAAGGGTATGTATCGTATAAAAACACTCGCTTTATAGTATTCTGGTCAAAAGATCCATCTCCACTTCTATCACATTTAGATGAGTTGAAAGAAAGAGAAATAGGGTGTTATATTCAATATACATTGAATGATTACGTAAAAGAAGGGCTGGAAAAGGGCGTAAAGCCATTGGAATATCGAATTGACACTTTCAAACAGTTGGTTGACAAGTTGGGCTTGGGAAGTGTTATCTGGCGATTTGACCCTCTGATGCTCACTAATACGATTGATATCGATACACTTCTTACAAAGATAGAGAATATAGGTAATCAACTGAAAGGCTATACAGAAAAGCTCGTTTTCAGCTATGCAGACATTTCCATATACAGGAAAGTTAAGTCAAATCTTGATAAAAATGGCATCATTAGTAGAGACTGGACTGAAGATGAGATGTGCGAGTTGGCAAATGAGCTGTCCAAACTTAACAAATCATGGGGATATACCTTGGCAACATGTGGTGAGAAGATTGACCTTAAGACCTATGGGGTTGAGCAAAATCACTGCGTTGATGATGCTCTGATTATTAGGCTGGCATATCACGATAAATATCTCATGGACTTCCTGAAAGTCAAAACACATCCAATGCCTAGTCCTTCTATCTTCGGAGACACGGAGCCACTCCCCCCTGACGCGATTATTCTTCCTAATGGGACATATGCTACTCGTGGCAATAATAGGGACAAAGGACAAAGAGAGTTCTGCGGATGCATGAAAAGTAAAGATATTGGTGAATACAACACCTGTATTCATCTATGCGAATATTGCTACGCTAACACAAGCAAACAAATTGCTGTAAAGAATTATAATTTACATAAGGAAAACCTTTTAGCAGAAACAATTACAGGAATATGAAAGAAAGTAGGACTACATACTCGTATCTAATAGAGCACATGCAAGAGCCATCTTTCCAGAAAATATGGGATATTGCATTTGACTTTGTTCGAAAATTGCCAAGTGATTTGTGTGACGAACTTCACGAGTCACTAAATAGAGGTGTTGACGTCTTGGATTCAGAACCACTGCTGCAGATGTATATCTATGCTTTTGGAAAAATGCATAATGCAAAACTGCAATATGCTTTCGAGCATTTACAGAAGAATGTATTTAAATATCGTGAAATAGAAATTGTTGATTATGGATGTGGACAGGGACTTGCGACGATTTGCTATCATGATTTCCTTCAGGGACACAATATTGAACAGATGGTGAAGAGAATAACTTTAATTGAACCATCTACTATGGCTTTGTCAAGGGCCGAATTACTTTGCTCAAGATTCTATCCTGATGCAGAGATAATTGCGATTAATAAACAGTTTGATGATCTGACAAATGAAGATTTGAGTATTTCCCCTGATATTCCGACCGTTCACCTTCTTTCTAATATACTTGATGTCGACTCATACGACTTACAACATTTTTCTCGGATTGTCAAAAAACAATCTGTTGGCGACAATGAATATGTGTTGGTTTCTCCTATGCAGAATACAATGCGTATACAGCGATTAAAGGATTTTGTTACCATTATTGAGAAAAACACATATTTTGAACAATACTTAGATAAGCGACAGCTTGATAATGAAAAAGATTGGACATGTGCAGTTCTTCTCTGTTCGCAAAGTAATATAATCAAGTATGATTGCGATAAAGTATTTGAAGATGCCAAAACAATAGCTGATAACAAATCAGAAATATTGAATGAAGAATACTGTTCTGAGCTATTCCATAAATTACAAATATGTGCAAGATATGGAGATAAAAGATGCCAGAATATGTTGGGCATCTGGTATAAAAATGGCATTGGAACTAAAAAGAATTACAATCTTGCATTTGAATGGTTTAAAAAATCTGCAGAGCAATGTTTACCTCCGGCAATATGTAATTTAGGCCATTGCTATTTTACAGGTAATGGGATAGAGAAAAATGTTACAAAAGCCGTAGAACTTTACACAGTTGCGATAAATCTTGGCTATTATCCTATCTATAGTAAAATGGCACGTTGTTATATGGAAGGTATTGGGGTCGAAAAAAATGTTGGCAAAGCTATAAGTTTGTTACAATATGCATCTGGCAAGAATGACGCTAAAGCCCAAGTGAATTTAGGAGCTTGCTATTTGGATGGTTTAGGTGTAGAAGCGGATTACCCAAAAGCGATAGAATTAATCCAGTCTTCAGCAGAAAAAGGTAATACTGATGCATATTGGCTACTAGGAAAATGCTATCGGGAGGGATTGGGAGTAGATATAAGTATTCCGTTGGCAATCAGATACTTTACTAAAGCAGGACTTCTAAAAGAAAAACGGTCAATAGCCTCACTTATTGAAATCTTTGAAGAAAAAGATTATAAAGACTTATTTGGGGATGAGCAATTTGATGTGTTTGTAAATGGTGTTCATCTTGGTCTGCCTGAAATTTCAAGAATTACTGTCACATGGATAAATAAAGAACTAGAAGGGTCAAAAGATGGTGATGTGGTATACGATTTGAATGAATTAAGAGTTGTAAAAGTAGTTGACTATGAATGTTAGGAGAATATGCTTTGGAGGAATTCCTTTGACACATAAGGAAAAGAGACTTAAAAGTTACAAAGTAAAAGACGGTGTTAGATTAATTTGTAATGGTGCATTTTGTGATTGTAAAAAGTTAGAACGTATAGAATTACCCTCATCCCTTAATTTCATAGGTGATAATGCTTTTGCTAGATGTTATCTGTTAAACGAAATTATATTGCCAGACTCATTACTTTATGTTGGAGATGGCGCATTTGATTGTGATTCGCCTTTTTCTGATGAAAACAGAACTCAACCTTTGCATATCACGATACCTTCTTCTGTGGAAATGATTGCAGGGAATCCTTTTTGTTACAATACTATAATTGATTGTCATAATGAGCGATTTAAATTGATTGACAATTCCTTATATAGTGCAGATGGAAAAGTTTTAATTTCATGTTGTTCAAAAAAGCAAGTTTTCACAGTACCCACAGGTGTTGAAAGAATAGGGAGAAGTGCATTTCTAAAGAGTCCAATAGAGAAAGTTGTTCTGCCACCAACCCTAAGAATAATAGATAAATATGCTTTTTATGGAGCAAGTTGTCGAGTAAATGATGGAGTATTTCCAGAGTCATTAGAAGAAATACGTGATAAAGCTTTTTATGGTTCCAGAGGTGTATATGATGGATGTATTTCCTTTCCCTCAAATGTGATAAAAGTATCTCCAGATGCATTTGACTTTGAAGATGATATAATGCTAATCAGAGTTCCCAAGGGGCGAATAGATTATTATAGAACAATTCTTCCAGAATGCGTACATCATAAAATCTGTGATGAAGACGTTGTTTTCGATAATGGGCTATATTTGAATAAAGATAAGACAGAGTTGATCGCTGTATCTGGAATGGAAGGCGATTATATTATACCAGAAGGTATAACCAAAATTAGGGATCGGGCTTTTGGGTTGTGTTTCGATTCTGTTACATTCCCTGCTTCATTAAAGGATTTTACATCGAATATTTTTGATTCAGAACAAGAAACGTTTGGCGAAGACTTCCTTATGGCAGAGCAAATATTTGTTCCATCGGGTACCATTGACTTTTTTTCAGAGAGGTTACCGAAGTACAAAGATATAATAGAAGAAATTAGATAACAAGATATATCATTATTATGAGTAACCACATAATAAATACCAATACTTATGTTAGAAGAAGATTTTGATTTTATAGATTATGAAAATGCGTTGAAAGCAAAGCCTGATTACATCTTGGACCAATGTTACAACTTTATAACGAATCTTTTAGAAGATAACATTATTCGATTATACACATGTATAGATAGTTTCTTATTTCAAGATATAGATTATGGAAAAGTAATAGGGATTGTTCCAAAATGGGTAGCAGATGCAGGTATTAGTCCGGAAAGTGCTTGCAACAAAGATTCTTATGAAAAGATGAAAATATCTTTTTCTCATCCTTATTTAAATAGGTTTGTGTACTATTATGATTTGTGGAGTCTGATAGCTGCACTACAAGACCGTCTGCAGTCAGTTGAACATTTTATGCGTGATTATTATAAAACGATTCCATGTTACTTAAAATATGGTGAAGATAAATACACATCTTGCATTAGAACAAGTAGCCAATATACCACTGATGCTTTTACCTCTTTAAATAGTGTATTCGTGTCATTAGCTTCAACATTTGATATATTGACAAAAATTGCTGTTGAACAATATGAATTTAGGAAATACAATTTTGCTTTATATAAAAAGATGAGAAGTAGCAAGATTCTATATAATTATACAACTAATATCATTAATCCGGTTTTAAAAGTAGATGGACTTCTTTTTTCTGCTCCTTTATGTATTAAGAAAATACTTACATTCCGCAATGAATATATCCATAACGGCCCTTGGGATTTGAGATGTAGTTTATATGAAACATTCATTAATGATACCCCTGCAGATGTAATAATGTATAGTCCTGATATGGACGAATATGGCAATTTTATTTCTTCTGGTTCACGAAATAAATTTTATTCTCAAGGAAACATAATTAACATTCAACTTCCTCAACTGGTAATGGATACCCTTCATGTTATCCAAAATACTATTGACAAAATTGCAGAGTTATACTCAAAAGAAACAGTGAGGACAGAAGATACAGAACTTACAAAAGAATGTATTCTTGTAATAGCAAAGTACTACGCCTTATTAAAAGAAGTATCCGATGATAAATAATATGAAAGGAAAAATTGTTGGCATATTTATTGTGTGTTTGGTGCTATGTTCGCTATACTATGTGTTTTATGCAAATAAGAACTCACAGATAGCCTTTGAATCGAACTTAACAAGCGAAGATTCAGCCCTTCAAAATAGGATTAGCGAGGATTGTCAGAATGAAGGTTATACTAAAACTGGCTTTACGTGGAAAGATAGCAAGGGAGATGAGTATCCTGTATACATAGCACATACTGGTTCATGTTTCGTCATAAGAACCTCAAAAAGTGGCAAAGATTATAGGTCGTATCTTGGTAAAGATGTATCTGAGCAAATCAACAAGGAGTTAAGCAATCGCAAAAGCAATGATGTTGTCGTACAGAATACTGTCTATTCATCTCTAAAAAAAACTATTGTAACAAAAAATGTCAATAGCATTTCGGTTTTCAATGAAATAACATTGTCGGATGACACACCTTATTTCGTTGATGCAGATTTCGATGGAGAAGTGGAGAAAATAGAACGATGCGATAATGGCGACGTTAAAGTCTTTAAGAAAGATCGTTTCGGGAATTATTCGCAAGATGTTTCGCATAACATACCATTTTGCTGGTTAAAAATTAACCTTTGCTGTCCAGCTCATAAAGCATATTCAATCATTAACTATATTTTTCAAACAATATATGTAGAAGCGCATTATGGTTGTTCTGAAAAAGAAATAAGGCAATATAAAAAGGTGAATAATCTTTGGAGTGAGATTATACCAGTAAAGCCATTATCAATAATTAATAAAGATTTATTACCTGAAAGCAAATTGGTTCCAAGTTATAAGTACAGGACTAATTGGATTACTTTCTAAGTAACAAAAGCGATAAAATGCAGAGAGAATAACGATATACGGAATAAAAACATTAACTTTGCAAACGATTAATATGGAACAGAAACAAATAACAGCAACGTATGCAGAGGCAGTAAAGGCTATCAAGGAAGCGATATTGGAAAGTCGCTATCGTGCAGCACGGTTAGTAAACAAAGAAGTGTTGGCTCTTTACTATGCCATTGGCGGGTATATTTCTGTCCAAAGCAGAGCTGCAAGATGGGGTAGTAATGCTATTGGTACTATCTCTGAATTGCTGCAACAAGAACTGCCTGGACTAAGGGGATTCTCTGAGACCAGCATCAAACGTATGCGCATCTTCTACGAGGCATGGTGCAGCTTGTTCGAGAATCGTCCATTGTCAGCGGACGATTTACAAAACAGCATCATTCCTGTAGGCGACAAAGGACATATCGAAATTCGTCCATTGACAACGGACGAATTACCTCCAGAGACATTGGAAGCCTTTCTTGCCGTTGGATTTACGAACCATTATGAGATACTGGCCCAAAAGAAGGAGGTAGAGCAACGATTGTTCTATATTGTGAATTGTGCCACTGGATTCTGGAATGGCGACAAGTTGAAATATTATATGAAGGACGATTTGTTTGGAAAGCGTGGTAATATGCCCAATAATTTTGCAACAACCATTGCAAATGTGGATTTGCGCAGTAAGGCATTACGCTCGTTCAAGGACGAATATCTGCTTGATTTTGTGAACATCGAGGATCCCGACGAGACAGATGAGCGTGTGATAGAACAGCAGATTGTTCACAATATCAAGAATTTCATCATGGCATTGGGTAGTGATTTCTCGTTTATGGGTAATCAGTATCGTCTTGTTGTATCCGAAAAAGAGTATTTCATAGATTTGCTGTTTTTCAATCGCCGCCTTCAGGCACTAATCGCAATCGAATTGAAACGGGGTGAGTTCAAGCCAGAGTATGCTGGGAAGTTGAATTTCTATCTATCAGCACTTGACGAGTATGTGAAACTGCCTCATGAGAATCCTTCCATCGGAATCATTCTTTGTAAGGACAGAGATTCAAAAACTGTGGAGTTCGCATTCCGAGACATCAACAAGCCAATGGGTATAGCCACCTATCGCACATCTTCAGAGTTACCCAAGGAATACCAAGGTATACTTCCTGAACCAGAGGAGTTGAGAAAACTCATGTGAGTGTACCCAATGGATGCGATACATCACAGATATTGAGTAATAGGACGTAGCCTAATACGCACTTTTCTGGCATGTGCCACAAAAGATGCCGCAATCAGTTCATGAGCGTTGAGCAAGCTCAGAAGAAAAAGATGTGAATAGATTTGGGTTTTTCAAAATATTTGTTTACCTTTGCACCCGATGATGAGCCATAGTACGGCTGGTGGCTCAGCGTCGGGTGTTCTTTGATGCAGTTCATAGCAGAATGTGGAATTGAGTACGGTTGCCAATTCGTAACCCAGTTTTTCCTCAATCCTCCAGACTGCCTTTATATAAAGAAAAGCTGAGAAATCTTACAAAGTTACGAAAAAAACAATTATAAAAGATAATAAAGAATCATGGGGTTCACTTCAGGACCCGTCCCTATGTCTCTCAAAGCGTCAAGTAACGCCTTTCCTATATATAGGTTCCCGTCCCGCAGCCTCCACACATGGGCTTCGGCATTCTTGCTTCCCGATGGCAGCAAGCCAGCAATCTGGTACGGTTCCGAAAACACTGCAAAGATACGAAATTTTTATGAATTTGTATCGCTTTATCCAAAAAAAAACGAAAATTGCTTTCCACAAGGCTTGTGAAACCACTTTTGGGGCGAGAAATGGCAGAAATGTCTCAAAAAACTTGGAAGTTAAAAGAAAAATGCCTATCTTCGCAACAACAAATCCCGCCCGCTTCCCATAAGAACAGCGTACCCAGCGGGACATTTTTTGTATATAGACATGAGATATACCAAACAAGCAATGACGCTGGCACAGCATATCGAAACAGGGACCCGTCCC